>Ga0209474_10000007_pt1 | contig 275437 bp, 220 predicted proteins | sample GraSoiAngelo_145_FD_185902 | JGI IMG/M metagenome (GOLD analysis project Ga0209474, IMG submission 185902) | Grasslands soil microbial communities from the Angelo Coastal Reserve, California, USA - 14_1009_05_20cm (SPAdes) (version 2) | ecosystem: Environmental > Terrestrial > Soil >... | reverse complement strand
GACGAGGTCGTCGTCCGCGCGCTGTACAGCGGCATCAGCCGCGGCACCGAGTCGCTGGTCTTTCTCGGCCGGGTGCCGGCCAGCGAGCATCACCGCATGCGCGCGCCGTTTCAGGAGGGCGAGTTCCCGGCGCCAATCAAGTACGGATACTCGAACGTCGGCCGCGTGGAACGCGGGCCGCGCGATCTCGAAGGACGCGACGTCTTCGTTCTCTATCCGCACCAGACCCGCTACGTCGTGCCGGCGCCGTCGGTGCATCTGCTGCCCGACGACGTGCCGCCGCCGCGCGCCGTGCTCGCCGCGAATCTGGAAACCGCGATCAACGTGCTGTGGGACGCGCGTCCGCACGCGGGCGATCGCGTGTCGATCGTCGGCGCCGGCACCGTTGGGTGCCTGGTCGCCTGGCTGGCGGCGCGCATGCCGGCGCCGGACGTGGAGCTCGTGGACGTCAACGACCATCGCGCCTCGATCGCGCGCGCGCTCGGCGTAGGTTTCGCCACGCCCGCATCGGCGCGTGCCGACGCGGACCTCGTCATCCATGCGAGCGGCTCGCCGTCGGGACTCGACGTCTCGATGCGCATCGCCGGCTTCGAGGCGACGATTGTCGACGCGAGCTGGTATGGCGACCGGATCGTCCCGCTCGCGCTCGGCGGCGCCTTCCACTCGCAGCGGCTCACCCTGAAGTCGTCGCAGATCGCGCACGTCGCGGCGTCGCAGCGCGCCCGATGGGACGCGCGCCGCCGGATGGCGCTCGCGCTGTCGCTGCTCGGCGATGCGTCGCTCGACAAGCTGATCACCGGCGAGAGCGCGTTCGACACGCTTCCCGTGGTGATGGACCAGCTGGCGACGACGCCCGGCGACACGCTCTGCCACCGGATTCGCTATTGACCTGCAACCAGCAACCAGCAACCGACGAGGATCTCCGTCGATGTACAGCGTGACGGTCCGCGGTCACATGATGATCGCGCACAGCCTTCGCGGAGAGGTGTTCGGTCCCGCACAGCAGTTGCACGGCGCCACGTACATCGTCGACGTCGAGTTTCGCGGAGCCTCGCTCGACGCCAGCGGCATCGTCGTGGACATCGGCCGCGCGGCGCATGCGCTCGACGCCGTTCTCGCCGGGCTCAATTATCGCAACCTCGACGAAGACCCGGCTTTTCGCGGACGCAACACGACGTCCGAGTTCCTGGCGCGCGTCGTCTTCGATCGCATCGTCGCGGCGATGAAGCGCGGCGATCTCGGCCCGGACGCCGGCGGCGTGCACAGCATCCGCGTCACGCTCCACGAATCGCACATCGCGTCGGCGTCGTTCGACGCACGCGTCGATGTGTCAGCCTAGTGGACACGTCTTTTGCCACATCCGGATCGACGCTCGATGCGTTCACTCGTCCTAATCGTTCCCGGATCCATCGAGACGCGGACCGGCGGGTATGAGTACGACCGCAGGATGGCGGCAGCGCTGCGCGCCCGCGGGTGGACCGTCGGCATCCGCGAGCTCGACGACGGCTTTCCGCTGCCGACGCCGGCGCAGCTGGAGCGCGCCCAGCGCGCGCTCGCGGCGATTCCCGACGGCGCCACGGTACTGGTGGACGGCCTCGCGCTGGGAGTGATGCCCGAACAGGCCGAGCGCGAAGCCTCGAGGCTGCGCATCGTCGCGCTCGTGCACCTGCCGCTCGCGGCGGAGCCGGGTATCCGCCGCGAATTCGCGGTGCTGTTCGAAGCGGCCGAGCGCCGCGCGCTCTCCGCGGCCAGACTGGTGGTCGTCACCGGCCAGACCACCGTCGCCGCTCTCGAACGGTACGGCGTCGATCGCGACCGCGTCGTCGTCGTCGAGCCGGGCACGATGCCGGCGCCGCTCGCGCGCGGCTCCGTCGACGGGCCGTTGCAGCTCCTGTCGGTGGCGGCGCTGACGCCGGGAAAAGGTCACGACACGCTGTTCCGCGCGCTCGCCTCGATCCACAGTCGGCGGTGGCGGCTCACCTGCGCGGGCACGCTCGAGCGGCATCCGCCGACTGCCGCGCGGATGCGTGCGCTGCTGCGAGAGCAGGGGCTTGACAATCAGGTGTGGCTCGGCGGCGAACTGAGCGAAGGGATGGTCGCCGATTCCTACAATCGCGCGGACGTGTTCGTGCATCCCTCGCTGCACGAGACCTACGGTATGGTCGTCGCCGAGGCGCTCGCCCGCGGCCTGCCGGTCGTCGCCACCAACACGGGCGCGATTCCGGATCTCATCGGCGACGGCGCCGGCCTTCTCGTGCGGCCGGGCGACGTGGACGCGCTCGCGGTCGCGCTTCGGCAGGTGATGGAAGATCGCGAACTTCGCGAGCGGCTCGCGGCGGGCGCGCGGCGCGTGCGCGGCCGTTTGCCGACTTGGGATCAGGCGGCAGAACGAATGGCGGCTGCGCTTGAGCGAGTCGCTGTCTGACTGGCTCGCCCTGCGCGAGCCCGCCGACTTCGCGGCGCGCTCCGCGGCGCTGACGCGCGCCGTCGTCGACGCGCTGCCGCGGCGGCGGCCGCTCCGCATTCTCGATCTGGCGACCGGCACCGGCGCCAACGTCCGCTACCTGGCGCGCTTCCTTCCACCCGATCACAAATGGCTCCTCGTCGATCGCGATCCTGAATTGCTCGCCGAGGCGTCGCGGCGAACGGCCGCCATGATGGCCGTCGATACGAAATGCTTCGACCTGGGTCCGCTCGATCGTCCGGAGATTTTCGCGAACCGCGACTTCGTCACCGCGTCGGCACTGTTGGATCTCGTGTCCGAGCGCTGGCTCCGCGATCTTGCCGAACGGTGTCGTGCCGCGCGCGCTGCCGTCCTGTTCGCGCTGACCTACAACGGCCGCTCGCAATGCTCGCCGGTCGAGCCCGAAGACGACGCGATACGCGAGCTGATGAACCGGCATCAGCGGGCGAACGATAAGGGATTCGGCCGAGCGGCCGGACCGGACGCCGTCGATCGAGCGGAGCGCTGCTTTGCCGCGGCCGGATACGTCATGACGCGCGAGCCGAGCGACTGGGCGCTCCCATCAGAGATGCACGCGCTGCAGCGTGAGTTGATTGAGGGATGGGCCGAAGCTGCGGCGGAGATCGCGCCGGAGGAGTCGGCGATGATTCAAAGCTGGCGTGTCAGACGACAGGATCACGTTGCGCAGAATCGATCGCGGATCGTCGTCGGCCACGACGATCTCGGCGGCTGGCTGCCTTAGCTGTTCACGCTCGCTGACCGTCTTCGCTGAATCAGCAAACGCTGCTTGATCACGAAGATTCGAAACCACGAAAAACACGAAACTCTTCGTGCCCGTGGAACGACTGCCCGATGTGGCAACGACATTCCACTACACGACGCGCGTCACCGGCGGACGATCGCCGGCGTCCGGCCCTTCGTCCTCCGCGCGGACGCCGAGCTCGCAATCGAACAGGACGTCGCCGCCCATCCGGAACACGCGGTATCGCGGGCGGTGACAGTCGCCGAGCGCCGCCGGCGCCGGCAGCCTGATGGCCGGACGTCCGTTGCCGATGAGCAGCGGCGCGATCGTCATGTGCAGGCGATCGAGCTGGTTCGCTTCGAGGAACATCGACACCGTCACGCCGCCGCCTTCGACGAAGACCCGCGTGCATCCGCGGCCGCGCAGCAGCCGCATCAGCGCCGCCGGATCGATTCGCTCGGCGGTGCCTTCGAGCCCGACGATCGACGCGCAGCCGAAACGATCTTCGCCGGCGCGGACGAGCGGGCGCGAGCAGACGTAGATCGTTTCGGCCGATCCGTCCGTGAACACGCGGTGGTGAACGCCCAGCCTGCGTGCGGGATCGAGCACCACGCGCAGCGGATTCGGCCCCTCCACGAGTCGCGTCGTCAACTGCGGATCGTCGGCGGCCACGGTCCCCGAGCCGACGACGACCGCGTCGCAGAGCGCGCGGAGCCGGTGCATGTGCACCATGTTCTCGTGCCCGGTGACCCACCGCGATTCGCCGGCGTGCGTGGCGATGAAGCCGTCGAGGCTCTGACCGAGGTGACCGACCGTCACCGGTCGCGCGCTGGTCGCGCTGCAGATGGGGAGATAGAGGTCGATGATGGCGCTGCGCGGGTCATCGCCACGAAGCGCGAGGGCCCAGCCGGCGCCGGGACGCCACTCGAGGACGGCGTCGGTGTGCTCTGGCGTCACCGTTCGCAGCTGGCCGCCATCGGTCACGGCGAACGTCGACTGTTCATGCGTGTGTGCGAGGCGTTCGGCATGCCGCGCCGCGGCGAGCACGATTGTCCAGGCCGCGTCGGGATCGGATTCGCGATGAGACAGCTGCGGCGCCCCCGTCGCGATTATAGCGGTACGACCCGGACGACACCTTTCGCGGCAGGGACGTGGCAGCGATTCGAATTCTGTGGCTCGCGATGTAAACTTTGCGCGCTAAAAAATGGCGACGCCTCCCGCCACGCTGCGTCAGCTTCGGCAGCGCGCCCGCGCGCGCTTCACCGATCCCGATCGTCGCGGCTTTCTGATCGCGTTCGAAGGCCCCGACGGATCGGGAAAGACGACGCAGCGGAAGCTGTTCAAGACGTGGCTGCAGACGGAGGGCTACGAAGTCGTCACGACCAAATGGAATTCGTCCGAGCTCATCAAGCCGATCATCAAGGCGCGCAAGTCGGTGCAGGCGCTGAGCCCGGAAGAGTTCTCGCTACTTCACGCCGCCGACTTCAGGCATCGCGTCGAGCATACGGTGCTGCCGGCGCTCTGGGCCGGCAAGGTGGTGATTGCCGATCGGTTTCTCTTCACCGGCCTCGCCCGCGACGTCGCGCGCGGTCTCGATCTCGATTGGGTCCTGAAGCTGTATCAGCCGCTGCTCTGGCCCGACCTCGTGTTTTGTTTCACCGTCACACCCGACACGTCGAGCCGCCGCGTCACGGCGACGCGCACGCCCAACTACTACGAGTCGGGGCGCGACGTCACCGATCTCGTCGATCCGGTCGAAAGCTACTACCGGTTCATCAAGCGCGTCATCAAGGAGTACGAGTCGCTGGCGATCATCTTCAACATGATCACGATCGACGCCGAGCAGCCGATTGGCGATCAGCATCACAAGCTGCGCGACCTCTTTCGCCAGGGGCAGCGGCGTCCGTGGTCCGAGTGGAACGTCGACGCGGTGACGGAGTGGCTCGCGCTCAACGGAGGCCGAGGCTGACGTGGCTGGACCACGGCAGGACCGGGGTCGGCCGTCGGGCAAGCTGATCGCGGTCGATGGCGTCAGCGGCGTGGCGGTGCAGGCCGCCGCGAAACATGAAATCGCGGCGGTCAAGCGCGGGCATCGCGGCGGCGTGAGCGAGTGGGATGCGTCGGGCGTCTTCGACGACCTCGTCGTGGCCGGCGAAGAGGCCGGCGAGCCGTCGGCGCGCACGCTCTTACTACTGTACGCCGCCGACCTGGCGTTCCGTCTTCGATGGGAAATCCGTCCGGCGCTTGCCGAAGGACGGGTCGTGGCGGCGGCGCCGTACGTGGTGACCGCGATTGCGTTCGGCCGCGCGGCCGGGCTGCCGGGCGGCTGGCTGAAGAATCTGTTCTCGTTCGCGGCGCGCCCCGACGAAGCACGCTGTGTCGACGCGGCGCCGACGCGCAGCGGCGGGCTGGCCGGCTTCGTCGAGTTCGGCTGCGAACGGTTATCTGCGGGCGGATACGGGCTGACGCGGAATCAGCTGACCGACCGCGCGCGCCGGCACCTGCAAAGGATTTATTTTATTCGCGTGGGGCCCCACTCCCACGCGCAGACGCGCTCGCGGCGTAAACCGCTCGCGCGTATTTAGAACAGAACGTCACCGCCGCCATTCCCCTTCTACAGGCAGACGCACTCGATCTCGCGCTCCAGCCGCGCGTATCGGCACGTGAACTGGTTCTTGTTCGTCCAGCGGTACCAGTAGAAGTTGTTGACGCCGTAATCGCCGTTGAACCCGTCCTGGTCGGCGATGAAGCTCTCGACGGCGTACCGAAATCACAACGCCAGCCCTTCTGCGCCAATCATCGGAGCGCCATCGATCGATCGGAACAGCTTGCGTACTTCGGCGACCGCGTCGGGCTCGTCGACGATGATGGCGACCTCGCGGCGGAAATCGAGGCTGATCGCGGCCAGCGCGAGGCTGCCGACGACGGCGAGGCGATCATCGACGAGCAGGATCTTGCCGTGCGATTTCAGGCCGCCGAGGTTCTTCGATCCGAACACCTCGACTTTCAAGCCGGCGGCACGCCTGGCGTTGAGCAGCGTGACGAGGTCGGGATCGGAGAGCTTGGCGTCGATCAGCCGGATGCTGGATCGCGCCTGTTCGACGATGGTCGTGAGCTGCCGGCGCGCCCGCTCCGGACCGATGACGAGCCGCTCGGTGACGGTTTCCGGCGCGCGCAGGCCGTCGCGGTCGGCGGCCATCAGCGCCCGCAGGCCAGACACGACGCCGGCGTCGTAAGTGACGACGAGCGCGTCGCACGTGCGCTCGAAACATTTCCGCGTGAAGTTGCACGATCCCACGACGGCCGGACCATCGTCGGCGACGAGGTACTTGGCGTGATACTTGACGACCGCGTCGGTGTAGGCCGAGATCGTCGCGCCGGTATCGTCCAGCGCGGCGCACAGCTTCGTCAGTTTTTTCTGGCCGCCCTTGGCGCGCGACGTGATGAGCGCGTTGACGCCGACGCCGCGCTTCACCGCGCGGCCGATCTCTTCGAAGATCGCCGCGTCGCTGCAGCGGAAGAGCGACAGACAGATGTCGCGCTCGGCGTTGCGGATGACATCGAGGATCGTGTCGCGGCGATCTGCCACCGACGTAATCACGCGCGTGGCCGGCGGCTGTGACACCTCCCGGCTCATACGCGCTCCCGCCGTGAGTGCACCTGCGTGCAAAGGCCGGAGCTGCGCGGATTCTCTTCGAGACTCTCGACGGCGCCGCTCACGACGAGCGGCGCCTGCGGCAACAGGGCAAGACGGTCACCGACGACGGGCCATATGCCGGGCATTAATGCGCCGCCGCTCGGATTTCGAGGGGGATTAATTGCCAGCATCGCCTCACTGCACCCGCAGCGCGACGAGCGGATCTACACGCGTCGCGCGGCGGGCGGGGATGACGCTCGCCAGCAGTCCGGCGGCGGCGAGCACGATCGAAACGCCCACGAACACGATGGGATCGAGCGGGCTCACCTCGTAGAGCAGCCCGGTGATCGCACGTGTGAGCGCGACCGCCGCAATGAGTCCTACGACGGTTCCGGCGGCGACGAGCGCCATGCTTCTTCCGAGCACGAGCCGCAGCGTGTCGCCCGCGTTCGCGCCGAGCGCCATGCGGACGCCGATCTCGCGCGTCCGCTCGGCGACGCTGTACGAGACGACGCCGAAGATGCCGACGACCGCGAGCACGAGCGCCAGCGCCGCGAACGTCGCGAGCAGCACCATGCTGATGCGCGGCAGGAACACCGATCGCGCCACTACGTCGACCATCGCGCTCGAATCGAAGATCGGCTGTTCCGCGTCGATCGCCGCAATCGAGCGGCGGATCGGCTCGATGAAGTTCGTCGGATCCGACGCCGTCCGGACGACGAACGCCATGCCGTTCAGCGGCTGCTGCCACGCCGGCATGAACAGCTCGGCGCGCGGGCCGCCGTCGAGGCCGTAATGCTTCACGTCGCCCGAGATGCCGACGACTTCGGCGGTGCCGTGCGGGCCCCTGACGACGCGTCCGATCGGATCCTCGCCAGGGAAATACCGCCGCGCCATCGTCTCGTTGATCACCATCGCTCCGGGACGGCCAGGGAGATCGCGCTCGTCGATCGACCGCCCCTTCACCATCGGGATCTTCATCGTCTCGAAGTAGCGCGGCGTCGCGATCCGGATGTCGGCGCGCGGCTCCTCGCCGTTGGTCGGCGCCGCCTTGCCTTCGATGGTGAACGGCAGCGCGAAATCGATGCCGACCGGATACATCGGCAGCGCGCTGACGGCGGCAGCCGAGCGGACGCCCGGCAGACCGTCGATGCGGCCGAGCGCCTCCTTGTAGAACCGCATGCGCGAAGCGGCGTCCTTGTATTTCGTCTGCGGCAGATAGACCTGCACCGCGAGCAGATTCGACGGCTCGAATCCGGGCGACACGCGCATCAGCTGCGCGAAGCTTCGCGTCATCAGCCCGGCGCCGACGAGGAGCACGAGCGCCAGCGCCACCTCCACGACGATCAGCGCGCTGAGCACCCGCGTGCCCGACACCGCCGTCGTCGTGCCGAACGCGCCGACGGTGTCGCGCAGCCCCGCGCGCGATGCCTGCAGCGCCGGCACGAGTCCGAAGATCAACGCGACGACGAGCGACACGACGACGGCGAACAGGAGCACGCCCGCGTCGAGCCGCACGTCGTTCATCCGCGGCAGGCTGCCTTCCGGCAGCGCGTGCACGAACCGCACGCCGGCCCACGCGACGAGCACGCCGAGCGCGCCGCCGATCCCTGACAGCACGAAGCTCTCCGCGAGCACCTGCCTCACGAGCTGCCCGCGGCCCGCGCCGAGCGCCGCGCGAACGGCGAGCTCGGTGCGCCGGCTCGAGATCCGCGCGAGCAGCAGGTTCGCGACGTTCGCGCAGACGATCAGCAGCAGGAAACCGACAGCTGCTGTGATGAGCAGCAGCGCCGGACGCACGGTCGTGACGAGCTGTTCCTGGGCGGAGATCACACGCGCGCCCCAGCCGGCGTTGCTGTCGGCATACGTCACGCCGAGACGGCTCGCGATGAGGCTCATCTCGCGCTGCGCCTGCTCGCGCGGAACGCCCGACGCCAGCCGTCCGACGACGCTCAGCGAGCGTCCCTTCCGCGATCGGCCATGCGCGTCGTTCGGGTCGAAGCTCAAAGGCGTCCAGATGTCGATGTGATCGCTCGGCGGAAAGTCGAAGTTCGCCGCCATGATGCCGACGACCGTATAGGGCTGCGCGTCGAGCTGAATCGTGCGGCCGATGATGCTCGGCGCTCCGCCGAAATGACGCTCCCAGAACGCGCGGCTGAGCATCGCGACGTGGTCGGCGCCCGGAACGCCTTCCTCGGGGAGAAACGTCCGGCCGAGCATCGCGTTAACGCCGAGGACCCCGAAGAGATTCGGCGTGGCGCGGATGCTTGGTACGTCGAGCGGGTCTTCCTTTACAGGCGATCCCGCGAACGCATAGCGGAGCGATCGGTACGCCGCCATCGATTCGATCGCGCGCGACTGCGACTGCCAGTCCTTGAACGTCAGCGGCGCGACGAGATCGGGCGAGCCGTTGGGATTCTGCTCCCACAGGACGACGAGACCCGACGGCTTCTCGTACGGGAGGCGGTTCAGCAGCACCGCCTTGACCACGCCGAAGATGGCGGTGTTGGCGCCGATGCCGAGCACCAGGGTCAGGATGGCCATCGCCGCGAACGTCGGCTGACGCGAGATGGATCGGAACGCGTAGCGGGTGTCGTGGAAGAACATGTCGAACCTTTCTGCAATGCTCGCGGGGAACTTCCCTTATTCGCGTGGGGGCCCACCCCCACGCTTGGCTCAAGGCTGCCCCCGCTCGCGCTCACTCGGCGGCCCGGCTTCGCCGGGCTTCCCTCCGGCGAGCCACCCCAACGCGGCTGCCGCGTTGGGGACCCGGCGCCTCGCTCGAGCCGCTGGCGCTTCACGCGCCGGTGACGCGTACCATTTCCGACACCGTCGTCACGCCCTGCAGAACCTTCTCGATCGCCGCTTCGCGAACCGTACGCATCCCTTCTCCGCGCGCCGCCTCGAAGATCTCGAGCGACGTGCTCTGCCGCCCGATCAGACTGCGCAGGCGCTCGCCGATCGGCATGACCTGAAACACGCCGTCGCGTCCGGCATATCCCGTCTGCCGGCAGTGCAGGCATCCGGTTCCGCGACGCAGCCGGCGATCGGGCAGCTGATCGAGCGGCACGCCGAGCGCAACCGCTTCCTCGGCGTCGGGCTCGACGTCGACCGAGCAGTGATTGCAGTTCACGCGCACCAGACGCTGCGCGACGATGCCGATCACCGTCGACAGGATGAGGAAGTGCGGGATGCCGAGGTCCAGCAGCCGCGTGACGGTCGACGGCGCGTCGTTGGTGTGCAGCGTCGACAGCACGAGGTGCCCGGTGAGCGCCGCCTGCACGGCGTTCGCGGCCGTTTCGCCGTCGCGGATTTCGCCGACCATGATGATGTCTGGATCCTGTCGCAGAACCGTGCGCAGCGCGTTGCCGAATGTCAGCTCGATCGCCGGCCGCACCGCCACCTGGTTGAACTCCTCGTGCACCATCTCGATCGGATCTTCAATCGTGACGATGTTCACCTCGGGCCGCGACAGATGCTTCAGCACCGAATACAGCGTCGTCGTCTTGCCGCTGCCGGTGGGGCCGGTGACGAGGATGATGCCGTGCGAGCGCGTGAGGAACTGATGGAACTTCGCGAGGTCGGGCGCCGCGAACCCGAGCTCGTCGACCCCTTTCAGCAGCACGTCGGGATCGAAAATGCGCAGCACCGCCTTCTCGCCGAACGCCGTCGGCATCGTCGACACGCGCAGCTCGATCTCGCGGCCGTTCTGGTCGCGCTTGATGCGGCCGTCCTGCGGCCGCCGTTTTTCGGCGATGTTGCAGCCCGAGAGCAGCTTCACCCGCGAGACGACCGCCTGATAGACGATGCGCGGGATGACATGGACGTCGTGCAGCATGCCGTCGATGCGCAGTCGCACGAGCGTCGCGTTGCGCTTCGGCTCGAAATGAATGTCCGACGCGCGCTGCTCGAAGGCGTAGCCGAGCAGATGGTCGAGCGCCTTGATCACCGGACCCGAACCGGGATCGAGCTCCTCGGCTTCGCCGGATAAGTACTCCTGGTTGCCGAGATCGAACGCCGGTACCGACCGCGCCGACAGCTGCTTCTCCGCGGTCTTGAGGCTCGACTTCAGATCGTAGAAGCTCTTGTTGACCGATTCGATGTCGGACCGCGTCGCGATGACGCGCTCGATCGCGAGCAGTCCGGTGACGCGCTTGATGTCGTCGGCGGGAAATGGCGCGAACGGATCGGAGACGGCGACGGTGAGCTTCTCCTCGGTCTTCGCGAGGGCGACGATGCCGTGTTTGCGTGCGAACGGACCGGAGAGCGCGCCGGTGACGACGTCGAGGTCGAGCTCGAGCGGATTGATCTTGACGAAGCGCAGGCCGGTGAACTGCGCCAGCGCCTCGGCGACCTGAACCTCCGTCGCGAATCCCAGCTTGACGACCGCTTCGACGACGGGCATCGCGCTGGCGCGCGCGTGCTTGCGGACGCGCTCGGCCTGCTCGCGCGTCAGCGCCTTGCGGAACATCAGGATCTGCAGCAGATCCGAGTCGACGCTCTGCGACGGCGCGTTCGGCTGCGCCCGGCGGGTCGGAGGGGTTGTCATCGGGCCGCCCGTATTCTACAGTTTCGGTCGGACGGAGGTTCGCATGCAGCGCCGCACTCTGATTGGCGTCGTCATCTCGCTTGCAGTCGTCTCGGCCGCGCCGGCGTTCGCGCAGTCGAAGGCCAAGGCCCAGAACGTTCCGGAGATCGCCTACGACTCGGTGCCGAACTTCTTCAAGTTTCCGCCGAACATCTACTTCGGCGAAGGGATTGGCGTCGCCACCAACTCGAAAGGGCACGTGTTCGTCTACACGCGGAGCGGCGAGACCCGCCTCTTCGAGTTCGATCAGAACGGCAATTACGTGAAGGAGTGGGGACAGGGCCTCTACGGCTTCGCGTTCGCGCACGCGGTGCGCGTCGATCCGCAGGACAACGTGTGGGCGGTCGACGAAGGCACGAACATGGTGATCAAGTTCAACCCACAGGGACGCGTCGTATTGGTGCTCGGCCGGCGCCAGGAAACGGTCGATCAGCTCGCCGACATGCCGGGTCAGGGCGCGTACACCGGCGCGAACAAGCCGTACTCGTTCAACCGGCCGACCGACGTCGCGTGGGACAAGGACGGCAACATCTTCGTGTCGGACGGCTACGGCGACTCGCGCGTGGTGAAGTACGACAGGAACGGCCGCTTCATCAAGAGCGCCGGCACGCGCGGCACCCAGCCGGGTCAGCTGAACCTGCCGCACACGCTCGCCACCGACGCGCAGGGCAACGTCTACATCGGCGACCGCAGCAACGCGCGCGTGCAGGTGTGGGACAACAACCTGACCTTCAAGGCGATCTACGACACGGTCGGCAGCCCGTGGGCAATCTGCGTGTCGCCGGGAACGCATCAATATTTATTCGTGTCGAACTCGATTCCCGACAACGGCGACTCGCGGCTCGCGGCGCAGACCGGCGAGATCTACAAGATGGAGCTCGACGGCACGATCGTCGGCCGTTTCGGCAAGGCGGGGAAGGCGCTGAAGGAGTTCAGCACGGTCCACGAGATCGACTGCCGGAATCCGAACGAGCTGTTCGTGTCGGAGATCACCGACTGGCGCGTGCAGAAAATCATCCTGCGCCAGCAACTCCCGACGTCGAGCGGAAAGTAGGAGACCGCCCATGAGAAGAACAAATCCTTTGAGCTCTCCGCGGTCTTTGCGTTTCCTCGCGCTCCTCGGGCTCGCCCTCGGTGTGTCGCTCCGAGCGCAACCCTCAGCTCCCGATATCGCGTTCGACTCGAATGCGGACTTCCTGAAGCTGCCGGACACGATTCATCTCGGCGAAGCGGCGGGTGTCGCGACCAACTCGAGGGGGCATGTGTTCGTGTACACACGCACCGGTCCGGCGAACGCCACCGTCGGCGCGTCGCGCACGTTCTACAAGGCCGGCTCGCGGCTGCTCGAGTTCGATCAGACCGGCAAGTTCGTGCGCGAGATCGGCGCCGGCGTCTACGGACTGAATTTCGCGCAGGCGCTGCGCATCGATCCGCAGGACAACATCTGGGCGGTCGATCAGGGATCGAGCAACGTGATCAAGTTCGATCCCGAAGGCCGGATTCAGCTCGTCCTGAGCCGCAAGCCTGAAGCCATCGGCGTTCGACCCGCCGCGCCGCGCGGCGGTCCGCCGCCCGAAGGACGCGGGGCTGAAGGACGCGCGGCCCCGCCGCCCGAAGGACGCGGTGGAGGCGAAGCCCGCGGCGGCGCGCCCCCCGGCGCCGGTGGCGGCGGCGGACGCGGCATCCCCGGACCTCCGGGGTCGGGAATTCCAGGCGACAGCTTCGTGCGCACCGCCGATGTCGCGTGGGATCGCGCCGGCAACATCTACGTCGCCGACGGCGTCGCCGTGGGAGGCGGCAACGCGCGCGTCGCGAAGTTCGACAAGGACGGCCACTTCATCAAGTCGTGGGGCGCGCGCGGCAGCGAGCCCGGCCAGTTCAATTCGCTCCACGGCATCGCGCTCGACGCGCAGGGCAACGTGTACGTCGCCGACGCGGGCAACAAACGCATCCAGGTGTTCGACGGCGACGGCACGTTCAAGACCGCGATCGCGAACGTCGGCACGCCGTACGCGGTCTGCATCACGCCGGGCGCGCATCAATATCTCTACAGCTCGAACTCCAACGATCCGGAAACGCTGGACAACGGCGAGATCTACAAGCTCGAGCTCGACGGCCGCATCGTCGGCAAGTTCGGGCGCGCCGGGAAGCTGCCGAAGGAGTTCGGCATGGTCAATTCGATCGACTGCCGAAATGAAAATGAGTTGTACATCGGCGAGTTGACGAACTGGCGGGTCCAGAAGGTGACGCTGCGCGCCGCTCGTTGAGTTGCTGGCGGCTGGTTGCCGGGGGCTGGGGGGCTGATATGAAAAAGCTCGTGATTGGCGCTGTATCAATCGTGGCGGTCGTGAGTGCCGCGGCAGCGCAGCAGACAGGGTTCAAGCGGACGGTGCTGCAGCAGGTCGACCTGTCGGTGCCAGGACGCGAGGCTGTCACCGCGATCGCGGAGCTTCAGCCAGGAGTTGCGGCCGGACGCCACACGCATCCCGGCGAGGAAGTCGGTTATGTCCTCGAGGGCACGGTGCTCCTCGAGCAGGAAGGCAAGCCGGCCGCGACGCTCAACGCGGGCCAGACGTTTCTGATTGCCGCCGGCGCCGTGCACAACGCGACGAACAAGGGGCAGGGCGCGGCACGCATCCTCGCGACGTACATCGTGGAAAAAGGAAAGCCGCTCGCAACGCCGGCCGCCCCTACACGTTGATCGCGCTGCAGACGTAATCGATCTGTTCCTCCGTGAGCTCGGCGTACATCGGCAGCGACAGCATCCTCTTTGCCGCTGCTTCCGTCGCGGGAAACGCGCCGGTCCTGTAGCCGAGCGACGCGTACGCATCCTGCAGGTGCACCGGCACCGGATAATGGATACCGGTGTGCACCCCGCGCTCGGAGAGCTTCTCCCGCAGCCGATCGCGCTGTTCGGTTTCAATCACGTACAAGTGGAACACGTGCTCGACGCCGGACCGCGTGGCGGGCGTATGCACGCGGCGCAGAAGACGCGCGCGATAGGTCTCGGCGTGGGCGCGCCGCGCCGCGTTCCAGCGATCGAGGTGCGGAAGTTTCACCGCGAGCACGGCCGCCTGCATCGTGTCGAGGCGCGAATTGCGCCCTTCGACCGCGTGCTCGTACTTCACGCGCTGCCCGTAATTCCCGAGGAGCCGCAGCTTTTCCGCCGCGCGACCGTCGTTGGTCACGACGATCCCGGCGTCGCCGTACGCGCCGAGGTTCTTCGATGGGTAGAAGCTGAAGGCCGCCGCGTGGCCGAACGCGCCGGCGCGCCGCCCGCTGACGCGCGCGCCGTGCGCCTGCGCGGCGTCTTCGATGACGACGAGATTGTGCCGCGACGCGACCGCCAGCACCGCCTCGATGTCGGCCGGCTGTCCGTACAGGTGGACCGGCACGATGGCGCGCGTGCGCGGCGTGACGGCGGCGCCGATCGCGGCCGGATCGATCGTGTACGACTCGCGGTCCATGTCGACGAGCACGGGCCGGGCGCCGGTTGCCGAGATCGCCAGCACGGTCGCGATGAACGTGTTCGCCGCGGTGATGACCTCGTCGCCGGGCCCGACGTCGAACGCCCGCAGCGCCAGCTCGATCGCATCGCCGCCGTTGCCGACGCCGATTGCGTGGCTGACGCCGATGTACGCCGCGAAGTCGCTCTCGAACCGCGCGACCGCGCTGCCGTGAATGAAGTCGCCGCGATCGATCACCTGCCGCATCGCGCGATCGACGTCGGTGCGGATCTGCTCGTACTGCGCGCGAAGATCGACGAACGGCACCTGCGTCGCGGTGGTCATGTTTTCAGTCCGAGGCCGAGATAGACGACGGGGCGCAGGATGCTCCACCAGTCGACGAACGGCCGCATTTTCGTGTACCCGAGCTGATGCGGCGGATAAATCTTCGTCACCGGAACCTCGCGATGCCGGTATCCCAGCGTGATCGCCTTCAGCAGGAGGTACGGCTCGAGCTCGTAGCGGTCGAGCCAGTCCTGGCGCCAGTTGATTCGCGGATCGCGAAGCAGCGCGGTTCGAAACGCGCGAAAGCCGTTCGTGCTCTCGGTGACGCGCTTGCGGGCGGCGAGCGAGAAGACGAGCGGGTGGACGACGCGCGTCCCGAATACGCGGTACAGGGGCATGTTGCCGAACCCGCCGCCGCCAAGATAGCGCGAGCCCTGCACGAAATCGGCCGCATCGCTCACGATCGGATCGACGAGCGACGGAATCTCCAGCGGATCGTCCTTGTCGTTGCCCGCCTGAATGACCAGCACGTCGTAGCCCTCGTCGAGCGCGTGCCGGAAGACGCGCTTCATCGACGCGCCTATACCGAGGTTCCTCTCGTTGCGCAGCACGATGACGGCCGGATCCACCCCGTCGAGCGCGCCGTCGGTCGAGCCATCGTCGACGACGAGCAGATCGTACGCGCGCGTGCGCGGGTGGCGGGCGAGCGTCTGCCGGATCTTCTCGCCCTCGTTGTAGGCAAACGTGGCGGTGAGGACGCGCGCCACGTCAGACGTCAACGGCCGCGCCTCTCGACTGGATCGACTTGTCGATGGCGGCAAGGGCCCGAATGACGCCGAGCGCGAAGCGGCCGTCGGCGAGCGGCGAACGCCGCTCGGCGATGCAGTCGACGAATTCGACGCACTGCGCCTTCAGCGGCTCGGCCGGTTCGACCCGTGGGCTGACGATCTCGCCGTCGCGGACGAGCAGCTTGAACTCGCCGAACGAGTCGGCGATCGCCTCGCCCACCGACACGCCGCGCTCGAAGTACCGCACCCGCTCGGCGTCGTTCAGATCGTTGAACACGACGCGGCGGCGGCTGCCGACGGCGACGACCTCGCGAACTTTGTTTGGATCGGCCCAGCTGACGTGGATGTTTCCGACGACGTCGTGCGCGTAGCCGAGCGTCGCGAACGCGATGTCGTCGCGAGTGGTCCGCAGAACCCGGGTGCCGATGGCCGAGGCCCACTGCGGCTGTTCGCCGAGCAGGTAATTGAAGATCGCCACGTCGTGGGGCGCAAGATCCCAGACGGCGTTGACGTCGGGACGAATGGGCCCGAGGTTGGTGCGCGTCGCGTGCAGGTAGTAGACGTCGCCGAACTGATCCGCCGCCATGCATTCCTTCATCTTGCGGACGCCCGCGTTGTACAAGAAGGTGTACCCGATCATCAGCACGCGGTCGGCGGCGGCGGCGAGCCCGGTCAGCGCGGTGCAGCTGTCGGCCCGGAGCGCCATCGGCTTTTCGACGAGGACGTGAAGGCCGGCTTCGAGAGACCGCTTCACGATGTCTTCGTGCGTCGACGCGGAGGTCGCAATCACCGCGGCGTCGAGACGGTCGCGCCTCAACACCGGGTCGAGGTCGCGGCACGTCGTCACCGTCGGGTAGCGCTGCCGCGCCAGGTCGAGACGGTCGGCGCTTCGATCGCAGATGATCGCGAGCTCGGCGCCCGGCAGGTCGCTGAGCACGCGCGCGTAATTGGGTCCCCAGCGGCCGAAACCGATCAAACCGATCCGCAGACGCACCGGGCCAACATTAATTGGCCGCGGATCGTCCGTCAACTCGCTGCGCGCTGTGTACGCTACAGTGTCGCCCTGCGGAGGACGTCATGCGTCCGCTGATGCTCGCGCTACAGGTCGCCGATCAAAGTCGGCTGAGAGCTTCGCGCCACACGGTACCGCGGTAGCGCGAGCCTTTCAGGCGAGCGGCGGCGCAAATGGAGCGCGAGCCTTCAGGCGACGGTCCGTCGTCGCAGCACCGTCAACGAATCGATCGTCTCGATCATCTCGAACCGGTCATCCTTGACGATGACGTCGTTCGTGAAGCGCACGCCTCCGACGTCTTCGCTGTGACCGCCAGGCGAGGCGCGGCTGTCGTGAATCGCGATCACGCCGCCATTCGCCACGAGCGGCGACCACGCTTCCCAGTCCTCGCGCAGCCCGTCGTACGTGTGGAGCGCATCGAGGAATACGAACTCGAAGCCGCCGCTGCGCACGATCGGATCCCGTGACGCGTCCGCCGCCGTCTGCCGGATCCACACGACCTGGCCGTTGGCGATCTTCGCGACCTCACGCGTCGCAATCGCGCGCTGCGTGCTGAACCCGAGGCGCCCCTTCGGAAACGGGTCGACCGCGAACAGCGTCGCGCCGGGCGCCATTGCGGCGCGCAGGCGCGCCGTCGTGCCGCCCTGCCACACGCCGATTTCGGCGAGCCGTTTCTTCCCGCAGGCATGGCGCACCAGGCAGTCCGCCTCGGCTGCGGTGGTCGCGCCCTCGGCCGCCGCGAGGCCGAGGCGCCACTTCACATAGTGCGCGACGACCGACATCAGCGGCCGAGGACGCGCCGAATCCGCTGCCGGAGGTCGCGCGGCGTGAACGGCTTCTGCAACAGCTCGATCGGCCGGTTGAGCGCGGCGACGTGCACGTCCTCTTCCGTGTAGCCGGACATGAAAATCACCGGCAGCTTCGGCCAGCGCTCGAGCAGCGTCTTCGCGAGCTCGACGCCGCTCTTGCCTGGCATGATCGCGTCGGTGAGCAGCAGATCGATCGTGCCCGGATACGAGTCGGCGACCTGCAGCGCCTCCTCGGCCGACGTCGCCAGCAGCACGGTGTACCGGTCGTGCCGCAGGGCCGAGGCGACGAGGTTCCGCACCGCGTCCTCGTCTTCGACGACCAGCAGCGTCTCCTGACCCTCCGCGACGGTCGGCTCCGCAGTCGTGGGCTTCGCGGGAGGCGCGGCCTGCCGCGCGGGCGGAAAGTACAGCCGGAACGTGGTTCCGCGGCCGACTTCGCTGTCGACGAAGATGAAGCCGCCGACCTGTTTGAGCGTCCCGTACACCATCGACAGACCGAGGCCGGTGCCCTGGCCGACCCCTTTCGTCGTGAAGAACGGCTCGAAGATTCGCGCCTGCGTTTCCCGAGACATGCCGTGCCCGGTGTCGCTGACGCTCAGCGTGACGTACCGTCCCGGCGGCATCGGCACGTGCGCGCGCGCGAACGCTTCGTCGACCACCAGCAGCTCGCTCGAAATCGTCAGCTCGCCCCCCTTCGGCATGGCGTCGCGCGCGTTGACGGCCAGGTTGACGATCGCCTGCTCCACCTGTCCCGGATCGCCGAGGATTGGTTGGACGCCTTCGGTGAGCGCCGTGCGCACGCGAATGTCGGGTCCGACGAGCCGCGACAACAGCCGCGCGATCGACGCCACCGTGTCGTTGACGTCGAAGAGACGCGGCTCGAGGATCTGCTTGCGGCTGAACGCGAGCAGCTGGCGCGTGACCGCGGCCGCCCGCTCGATTGCGCGCCGGATTTCTTCGATGTCGGGCCGCGCCTCGTGATCCGCGGCGATGGCGGTGAGCGCGAGCTCGGCGTAGCCGACCATGGCGGTCAGCGTATTGTTCAGATCGTGCGCGATGCCGCCGGCGAGTCGCCCGATCGCCTCCATCTTCTGCGACTGCCGAAGCTGATCCTCGAGGTGGCGCCGTTCGGTGATGTCCTGCACGGTGCCGATCATGCGGATCGCGCGGCCCTCGTCGTCGCGAACGATGTCGGCCAGCTCGTGGGCCCAGCGCACCGTCCCGTCGACACGCACGATGCGGTGCTCGATGTCGTAGCGTTGGCCCGTTTCGGTCGCCGCCCGGCTCGCAGCCCGCACGGTGTCGCGGTCGTCGGGGTGAACGAACTCGAAAAACGCCGCGGAGGTGCCGACGAACTGGCCCGGCGCCACGCCGAAGATGCGATGCGTTTCGTTCGACCAGCCGAGATGACCCGATCCGTCGAGCTCCGCGACCCAGCTGCCGACGTGCGCGACTTCCTGCGCCCGTTCGAGGAACGCGCGATGCTGCTCGATCGCGTCCGCCGCGCGAATGGAGTCGCCGACATCGCGGTAGCTCGCGACGCGGCCGACGATCCGCCCTTCGACGCGCTGCGGCGCGACGAATCGTTCGACGATGCGGCCGTCGCGGCAGCGCATCAGGCTGGTCGACTCCGACGCCGGGTCGGTCCACATCGCGTCGGCGTCGAACAGGAACGGCGCCGACTCGTCGAGCTGCGCGCGGATGTACGAGGCGATTGCCGGGACGCCGCCGGCCACGACGTCGGGGGTGATGCGGAAGATTTCGAGGAACCTGCGGTTGTACCGGATCAACCGGCGATTCAAATCGAACACGACGACGCCGTCGTGTGTCGCATCGAGCGTCGCCTCGAGAATCGCGATCGTTTCTTCAAGAGCGGACGGATCGGCCACGCGTCATCATTCTACTGAATCACGTGCGCGAGGAGGCCTGGCGAGCGACCCGCGTTCGCGATCGCATCTCGCTTCGCCGACGCCAGCAGCGCCTGCTTCGCGTCGGCGGCCGACGCGCCGGCGTGACGCTGAAGATACATCGCGACGATACCGGACACCATCGGCGCGGCGTACGAATCGCCGTCGCCGACGACGATCGCGTCGTCGGCCGCGCGTCCCGCCGCCGGAATCCGCGCGCCGGGCGCGAACAGCGTCAAGCGTGGACCGTATTCGCTCTGCATCGCGCGATCGTCCTCGGTCGAGGCGCCCACCACGATGACCTCAGCTATCCGCTGCGGCGTGAAGCGCGACAGATCCGGCATCCCACCGGCGGACACGACGTACACGAACCCGGCTCGAATGGATCGGCGGATCGCGTCGTCAAGTCGGGCCTCGGTCGTCTCCAGGCGCAGCGGGCTGATGTTCACGACGGCGGGCTTGCGTCCGTTCTCGGTGATCCAGTCGACGGCGTGGATGGCCGCTTCCGGATCGGTTCGCGTCGTGCCGGTGCACGCGAGGATGCGCAGCGCGTGGAGCTGGACGCCTGGCGCGACGCCAAGCGTGCGGCCGCCGAGAACGCCGGCGACGTGCGTGCCGTGACCGTCGCCGGGATCGCAGTCGCGCGCGTCGTCGCTCACCGGACGCGATGAGGTCGCGCCGACGAAGTCGCCGACCCAGTCGGCGCGGCCGCCAAACTCGGCATGAGTCTTCCTTACGCCGGTGTCGACTACGTACGCATGCACGCCGGCGCCGTCGGTGGATCGCTGCGGCGCGCCGACTCGCTGCGGTCCCCACGACGCAGCGGACACCTGAAGTAGCAGCGTCGCTCCAAGGGAGTACCTCATGAAGACGTTCAGACCGTGTCTGGCCGAGTTTGTGGGCACTTTTTACTTGTGTTTTCCCGGAATCGCCGCGATTCTCGCGACCGCGAAAGGCGTTGAGCCCGGCGCGGCACTCGTGGTGATTGCGCTGGCCCATGGGCTCGGCCTCTCGCTGGCCATCAGCAATTTCGGCGGCATATCCGGCGCGCACGTGAACCCTGCGGTGACGTGCGGGTTCCTCGTGACCGGGCGAGTCACGCCGACGCTTGCCGTCGCGTACATCATCTCGCAACTGCTCGGCGCGACGACGGCCGCCGGTTTCTGCCGGTTCATCTTTCCGGCCGACATCGTGGCGGCCGTCAAGCTCGGCCTGCCGCTTCCCGCGGCCTGGGCCTCGACCCGCGTCGTGCTCGTGACCGAACTCCTACTCACCTACCTGCTGATGACGTCGGTGTTCGGAACCGCTGTCGACGAGCGCGGGCGGAACGTCAAGATCGGCGGCTTCGGTATCGGGCTCACCGTCGCATTCGACATTCTCGCGGGCGGCGGCGTCACCGGCGCTTCGATGAACCCGGCGCGATCGTTCGGGCCGGCTGTGCTGCAGATGTACTGGCAGTGGCATTGGGCGTATTGGGTGGCGCCGATTGCCGGCGCTTGTGTCGCCGCGCTCGCTTACGAGCACCTGCTGCTCGAGCCCGTGCGGCCGAAGGTGGATGAGCCGCGCGCGATGAAGCGCTAGAGCGACGATTTGGCGTGAAGGCGCGCCAAGCGTTCCTGTCTTTGCTCTTCGGTTGTCTCCTCGATACGCGTGGCGACGGTCCACACATGTCCGGACGGGTCGATGATCCATGCGGTCCGGTCGCCCCAGAACTGATTCGTCGCCGGCATCAGAATCCTTGCTCCGGACCTCACCGCGCGTTGGACGGCTTCGTCGACATTCTCGACGTATACGTAGAGCGCCACCGACGAACTGCCATCAGGCGCGGGCGCACGGTTGGGAACTTCCGGCCACTCGCTCTCAATCATCACCATGGCTGGTCCGATCGTGATGAGCGCGTGTGCAATCTTCCCGTCAGCACCAGGCCTGCGGACACCTTCTTCGGCTCCAAACGCGGTCGTGCAGAACTCGATCTCCGCAACTGGATCGAGGCAGAAGAGCCTGGGGATCACGGCCGACGCGCCGTCGGGAACTCCTTTCCAATTGGTCATAGTCCCTCCCTCCGCAGCCATTGTACGCAGCCTTCACGGGCGCCCTCTTGTCGAACGGGGCGCCAGAGCGAGGGTGGCCCGCACGGGTCTCGCCGCCGTGAGGGCGCTATCGATCGGCGCAGCGCCTGGGCCTGGCGCGCCGCGGGTGGCAGGCTGATGCCCAGCGCTGCGTCAACGCAAGCGCCTTGCGAGCCTTGCGGGATCAATCAATTCGGATGTGAAAGTTTATCCGAAGGTCTGCCAGGAGCGGGTCAAGTAGTCGGAAAGTGTCAAGGCAAGCAGAATCCCGAGCCAAAAAACCCCACCGGCAACGACTGCCCATGTGAGCCGGGTGCTATAGCGGACATGCATGAAGAACAGGACGACCAGCACCGCCTTGAACACGGCAATCGTCAGCGCGGCGATGGCATTGAGCGGACCGAGGTCGAAGAACGCGATCAGCACCGTCGCAAACGTGCAGAGCATCAGGATCGCGAAGATCGTGTAGTACACGCGGGTCGGAAGGATATGGTTAGTGGGCATGACGGCCGATGAGATAGAGAAGCGGGAACAGGAAGATCCAGACGATGTCGACGAAGTGCCAGTAGAGACCGCTGATCTCGATCGGGATGTAGTACTCCGCCGTAATCACGCCGCGAACGGACCACCACAGCATGAACGCCATGATGCCGAGGCCGATGATCATGTGCAGCGCATGTAATCCCGTCATCAGGAAGTACAGCGAGAAAAAGAGCTGCGCGTTGCGGAAGTACTTCGGCTCGAAGTCGTAGTTCAGGCCGGGGATGTGGCGCTCGACGAACTCCGTGTAGTACTCGAACGCCTTGATGCCGAGGAACACGCATCCGAGCGCCATGGTGAGCAGGAGGAACACAATCAGCAGCCGCCGCTGTCCCAACTGCGCCGCGTGCACGGCCAGCGCCATCGTCAGACTGCTCGTGATCAGCACGGCGGTGTTCACCGTGCCGGCCCACACGACGAGCTCGTGGCTCGCGGCGGCGAACGCGTCGGGATACGAGCTGCGGTACACCGTGTAGACCATGAACAGCCCGCCGAAGAACAGAATCTCGGTGGTGAGGAACGCCCACATGCCCAGCGTCGCGGCTTCCTTCTGCTGTTCGAGGTTGTCGAACTGATGCGCGAGCCCCGCCGGATGGTGATGCGCCGCTTCAGGCAACATCGGTCTCCACCGAGGCGGGATATTCGTACGCGTCCCACGTCACGCGCGGCGTCTCCGTGAAATTTTCCGTCGGCGGAGGCGACGACGTCGTCCACTCGAGCCCGACCGCGCCCCACGGGTTCGATCCGGCGAGGCGTCCGTAGCGCAGCGACCACATCAGGTACACCATCGGAATCAGGTAGCCGACGCCGAGGATCGATGCGCCGGCAGACGACAACACGTTGAGCACCTGAAATTCAGGCGGATATGCGTGATAGCGCCGCGGCATGCCGAGATAGCCGACCACGAACTGCGGGAAGAACGTGAGGTTGAAGCCGATGAAGATGATGCCGGCGCTCAGCTTCGCGAGCCCTTCGTTGTACAAGCGCCCGCTCATCTTCGGCCACCAGTAGTGCAGCCCGCCGAGATATCCCATGATCGTGCCGCCGACCATGATGTAGTGGAAGTGCGCGATGATGAAGTACGTGTCGGTCACGTGCACGTCGACGCCGATCGCCGCCAGGAACAATCCGGTGAGCCCTCCGATCGTGAACAGCCCGATGAAGCCGTACGCGTAGAGCATCGGCGTCTCCCACGACACCGCGCCCTGGTACATCGTCGCCGTCCAGTTGAAGACTTTCACCGCCGACGGAATTGCCACGAGAAAGCTGAGGATCGAAAAGATCAGCGCCGAGTAGACCGATTCGCCGGCCACGAACATGTGATGGCCCCACACAAGGAATCCAAGAACCGCGATGGCGAGGCTTGCGAACGCGACGAACGAGTAGCCGAAAACCGGCTTGCGGCAGCCGGCGGCGACGAGCTCGCTGACGACGCCCATCGCCGGCAGCACCATGATGTAGACCGCCGGGTGCGAGTAGAACCAGAAGAGATGCTGGAAGAGAACCGGGTCGCCGCCGACAGCCGGATTGAAGAAGCCGAAGTGGAAGACGCGCTCGGCCGCGACGAGGAGAATCGTGATGGCGATCACCGGTGTGCCGAGCACGTTGATCAGGCTCGTCGCGTAGGTCGACCACAGGAACAGCGGCATGCGGAACCACGTCATGCCAGGCGCGCGCATGCGGTGGATCGTGACGATGAAGTTGAGGCCGGTCAGGATCGACGAGAAGCCGGTGATGAAGATGCCGAGCGCCGCCGGAATGACGTTGGTCGTCGATGCGACGGTGCTGAACGGCGTGTAGAAGGTCCAGCCGGTATCGAGCCCGCCGCTGATGAGCGCATACAGCGTGAAGAGGCCGCCGACGACGTAGATGTACCAGCTCAGAAGGTTGATCTTCGGAAACGCGAGATCCTTGGCGCCGATCATGATCGGCACCAGGAAGTTGCCGAGCACCGACGGAATGACGGGGATGAGGAAGAAGAACACCATCATCACGCCATGCATCGTGAACAGCTTGTTGTAGGTTTCGTCGGTCACCAGGTCGCCGGGCGGCGTGGCGAGCTCGAGCCGGATGAGCACCGCCATCGCGCCGCCGATGAAGAAGAAGAAGGTGACGCCGGCGAGGTACAACAGGGCGATGCGCTTGTGATCGCGCGTGAGCAGCCACGACCTGACGCCGTAGCCGTCGTTCAGGTAGTGACGCGGTGGAAGAAGGACGGTTGACATAAATGGTTACTTCGCCGTCACCTGCGGCTGCGCCTGCAGCGATTTCACGTACTCGATCAGCGCCAGCAGCTGTTCTTCGGTGACGAGCCCCTGAAAGGTCGGCATGATCGGCTGGAAGCCGGCGGTGATCTTCGCCGACGGCGTCAGAATGGATTCGCGCACGTACGCTTCGTCGACCGTCACCGTCTCGCCGCTCTGCAGCGTGACGGTCTTGCCGAAGAGCCCCTCCAGCATCGGCCCGCGGCCCTGCGCGTCGGGTCGATGACACGTGTTGCACGCGAGATCCTGAAACAACTTCGCGCCAGCCGACGCGAGCGAACCTTCGGCCGCCCCGCCGCTCAGCCACGTTTCGTACTCGTTCGGCTCCATCACGACGACTTCGCCGATCATCCCTGAATGGCGCGTGCCGCAATACTCGGCGCAGAACAGCTGATAGCGTCCGGGCCGGGTCGGCTGAAACCAGATCGTCACGTAGCGTCCCGGCAGCACGTCGGCCTTCACCCGAAAGGCGGGCACGAAGAAATCGTGGATGACGTCCTCCGACGTCGTGATCAGCTTCACCGCACGGCCGACGGGGACGTGCAGCTCGTTGATCTCGCGCTGGCCGTCGAGATGCTGGAACTTCCACATCCACTGCTTGCCGACGACGTAGATGTTCAGCGTTTCGTCCGGGGGGTGCGCCATCGCGAAGTAGACGCTCGCGCCCCATACGAAGATGACCATCGTGATCAGCAGCGGCACGACCGTCCAGGTGACTTCGAGCACCATGCCGCCATGGATGCGCGCGCCGACCGCGCTCGGCGAGCGGCGGTGGAATTTCACCGCGTAATAGACGATGAGGCCGGCAATCAGCAGCCCGAAGAAGATCGCGATCGCGAGCAGGAAGAAGTACAGCGCGTCGACGCGCGCCGCGATCGTCGAGGCGCGCTCAGGAAAGAGAGGCGGCACGCTTCTCCTTCCGCACCATGACGATGATGAACGAGACGAGCGCCAGCACCGTCGCCGCGCCGGCAATCCGGACGGCGCGCATGACGACGAAGCCGTAGCGGCCGGTCATCGGGTCGTAGTGATAGCAGTAGAGCAGCAGCGTATCGGCGGCGTTGCCGACGCTGCCGGCCGATGCCTCGACGAGCGCGTAGCGCAGATCGCGCGGGCCGTACTCGATGCCGAACAGATACCGCGAAAGGCGTCCGTCCGCCGTGAGCACGATGACGCCGGTCGGATGCGCGAACTGCTTCGTCTCCGCGTCCCACACGTAGCGGAAACCGGCGGCTTTCGTGAGCCGGTCGATCGACGGCTCATCGCCTGAGAGGAAGTGCCATGCCCGCGCCGCGCCGTCGCGCGTGTACCGCTCGAGGTACACGGCTTTCTTCGCGGATGCCGTCGCCGGCGTGTCGCGAGGATTGAAGCTGACGGTGACGATCTCGAAATCCTTTCCAGGCGCGAGCGAAAGAATATTGAGCGCGGTCGACAGCCCGTTGATCACCTGCGTACAAAGCATCGGGCAGTCGTAGTACGCGAAGACCAGCACAACGGGACGGCTGCCGAAGTAATCAGCGAGTCGGACCGTGCGGCCGCTTTCGTCGCGGAACGGGACGTCGAGCGGCACGTACTGATCGAGGTTCTGATCGAACCCGATCTCGCGCAGCGGCCGCGGCATCGTCGACGACGTGATGCCGGGCTCGAGCTTGTAGCCCGCGGTGGGGGCGCCGGTCATCTGCGCCCGCAGCAGCGGCGCGTTCAACTCCAGCCACGCAAGCGCCACGAAAAACACGAAAGCACGAGAACGTCCAACGGGCCTCATCGGCGTTCCTGTCTCGCGGGCAGCCCGCGTTGCACGGTCAGTTTCATCGCCTCCTCGATCGGAATCCGCACCACCGACGCCTTCTTGTCGATCCATCCGTAGGTCTTGAGCACGTTCTCTTCCTGCGCGCGAAGGTCGGCGAGATCGGCGCGCGGGTTCGTCTGCAGGCGCGGCTCGGGCGGCAGGCGGTTCTCCTGCTGCGCGGCGAGCGGGAACTCGGGCGTCACCTTCCGGCTCTCGCGTGCCTCGAAGTACTGGAACAGCAGCCAGACGACGAAGGAGATGACGATACCGGCCACGGCGAGGCCGATGCCGAACCCGAAGATGGCGCGGATGTTGACGTCGCTCTCTTCGTGGCGAACGTCCGGGCTGTCGACGCGCGGGCTTTCCGCGTGGGCGCCGTGCGGAAGGTGAAGCTCGCTCATGGCTCGCTGGTGCGCGTCCTCGGCGGAGCGCCGCGCTCGATGATGCGGCCGAGCGCTTCGTCGAACTGCGGGTCGTGCACGGGCAGAATGGCGCGGCCGCGAAGCTGCCGCACGAAGCAGCCGAGCCACACCGCCGCCAGCGCGATCGGCAGCGCGACGTCCAGCCAGCTGATCGCGAGTCCCTGCATGTGAAATTCAGGCGCGATGAGCCAGAACAGATCGATCAGCCGGACGAACAGCACGCCGAGTGCGACCTTGACGAGCAGGTCCGGCGTGCGCTTGATCACCCGAGACAGTAGCAGCACGAACGGAACGGCGAAGTGAAACAGAACGAGCGCGACGCCGACGGCTCGCCAGCCGGTTTGGAGCCGGTGCTGGTACCACGCGATCTCCGCAGGCAGGTTCCCGGCCCAGATGATCAGGTACTGCGAGAACGAGAAGTAAGCCCACAGCATCACGAACGCGAGCATCAGGTTGCCGACGTCGTGGAAATGCGAAGCGACGATGATGCGATCGAGCGGAGCGCGCCGGCTGAGCCACACGATGGTGACGATGAGAAAGGCGAGCGCGGACAGCCCCTGGCCGCCCATGACGAGGACGCCGTAGATCGTCGAGTACCAGCGCGGTTCCAGCGACATCAGCCAGTCGAACGACGCGAACGTGATCGTGACGCCGTAGGCGACCAGGCCGCCGGCGCTCACGAGCTGCATCTTGCGCGCGATGCGCGGATCGGCGGTGCGGTCCTGTTCGGCCGACCAGCGATTGAGCACGTACGAGAGCGCGTTCCAGACGGCGAAGTACAGGATCGCGCGCACGATCCAGAACGGCGTATTCAGATACAGCTGCTTGTGCTGGAGCGCTTCGTCGGCCGCCACGACGTCGGCGTGCGTCCAAATATAAAGATGCCGCGCGCCGACCACTATCGGCAGAAAAAGGGCCGTCATCACCGGCAGGACGCGCGCGGCGGCGCCAATCGGCCGGCGCAGCACGACACCCCACGCGCCGCCCGACAACTGGTGGACCATGCCGAGCGCCAGGCAGCCGAGCGTCACGCCGAGACACCACATGAACGCCATCAGATACGACTGCAGAAACTGATCGACGTTCACGAACAGCCCGATCGCCGACACGAGGGCGGCGACGGCGCCGACCGCGAAGGCGCGCCGTTGAACGCCGGCCAGCTCTGGAATCGCAACGTCAGCTGTCTCGTTTATTACCATCTCGCGGGGGTCATCTTCACGCGCGTGGGGCCCCGCCCCCACGCGTCGGGCTCAGGGCTGCCCCCGCTCGCCGTTCGCTCTCGTCTGGAACAGAACATCACCGAAGCTTGTCTCTGTCGGTTGGTGGAACATCATTGATGGTCGCGTGCTCGCTCAGCTGCAGAGCGCGCACGTAGGCGATGATGGCCCAGCGATCGTCCGGCCTGATTTGCGCCGCGTAGTCGGGCATCGCGCCGAAGCCGTTGGTGATCACGTCGAAGAAGTGGCCGACCGGCGCATCACGGAGGCGGTCCTGATGGTAGGTCGGCGGCCGACGGTACCCGCGGCGCACGATCATCCCGTCTCCCTGCCCGGTGCGGCCGTGGCACGGCGAGCAGTAAATGTCGAACCGCTCCTGGCCGCGCGACATGACCTTGCCGTCGATCAGAAACGGAAACATGTCCGCATCCTTCCCGTTCGCCTTCCCCGTGTAGAGCAACACGTCGTCGCGAAGCTGACCGCGCGCCACGGTGCCGGCGACGAGCGGCCGCGCCGATCGCGAATCGGAGAAGAAGGTCGATTGACGGAGCGGGACGAACTTCGGTTGATCGTGCATGTCCTGGCGGCAGCCGAGGACACAGAGAGGGCAGAGAACACAGAGACAGGCAAACCACAGAGACACAGTCGTGCAGAGGGCGGTTCGGCGGCCGGCCTGCTGCGCAGGCCGGCAAGTCGCTTCGCGACGCCGCCGAACCGCTCGGCGTTCCCAGACTGCGCTCGTCGACTTCGATTCGCCGTCTCTGGGTCTCCGCATCTCTGTGGTTGATTTGGTCTGTGTCTCTTCCAAGCTCTGTGTCCTCCCAATCTCAATCAGCGACAGTCGACACCTCGCGCGGATTCAACGTCTCGAGGAATCTTCGTGTCTGCTCGAGATCGAACTTCGGATCGGCGGCCTCGATGCACAGGAAGAACCTATTGCGGCTCGCCAGCGCGAATCGCGGCACGTTGAAGACCGGGTGATACGGCTGCGGCAGGCCGTTCAGCGCGAGCATGCCGAGCACGGCCGAGAGCGCGGCCGCGAGAATCGTGCACTCGAACGTCACCGGAATGAACGCCGGCCAGCTGTGTAACGGCTTGCCGCCGATGTTCAGCGGGTACGCGACTGCCGACATCCAATACTGCATTGCGTAGCCGCCGCCGCAGCCGAGCAGGCCGCCGATGAGCACGACGAGCGGCAGCCGCGTCGTGGGCGAACCGAGCGCGTGGTGCAGCTCCTCGATCGGGTATGGCGCATACCCGTCCATGCAGCTGTAGCCGTCCTGGCGCGCGCGCTGCGCCGCCGTGACGAGCGCGGCCGGATCGTCGAACTCCGCCATCAATCCGTAAATCGAAGAGCGTGTCGCCATCAAATCACCCGAATGTCGTCGTCGAGCCGCGCTTCGGGCAGGATCGCGCGCATCTCGGCGATCGAAATCATCGGCAGGAAGCGCAGGAACAGGAACAGCAGCGCGAGGAACAACCCGATAGTGCCGAAGTAGGTCGACCAGTCCCAGAACGTCGCGTTGAACATGCCCCACGACGAGGGCGCGAAGTCACGGTGCAGGCTCGTGACGATGATGATGAAGCGCTCCAGCCACATGCCGACGTTGACGATCAGCGCGATGATGAACAGCACGACCACGTTCGTGCGGACGCGCCTGATCCACAGCGACTGCACGAGCACGATGTTGCACGCCAGCAGTCCCCAATAGAATGGCCAGTACGGACCGGTGAAGCGGTTGAGCGGCACGAACGATTCGAATTTGTCGGCGCTGTACCAGGCCATGAATGCCTCGACGCCGTAGCCGTACGCGACGATCAGCCCGGTGACGAGCATCACCTTCGCCATGTTCTGGATGTGGCGCATGGTGATGAAGTCCTCGAGCCCGTACACCGCGCGGATCGGAATCGCCAGCGTCAGCACCATCGCGAAGCCGGAGTAGATGGCGCCGGCGACGAAGTACGGCGGGAAGATCGTCGTGTGCCAGCCGGGCAGGATCGAGATCGCGAAGTCGAAGCTCACCACCGTGTGGACCGAGACGACGAGCGGCGTCGCGAGGCCCGCGAGCAGCAGATACGCCGTCTCGTAGCGGTGCCAGTGGTGCGACGAGCCGCGCCAACCCATGGCGAGCATGCCGTAGATGACGCGCCCGGCTCTCGATTGCGATCGGTCGCGAAGCGTCGCGAGATCGGGGATGAGTCCCACGAACCAGAACAGCGCCGACACCGTCGCATAGGTCGACACGGCGAACACGTCCCAGATCAACGGGCTCCGGAACTGCGGCCAGACGTTCATGGTGTTCGGATACGGGATCAGCCAGTACGCGAGCCACGGCCGTCCCGTGTGGAAGAGCGGGAAGATGCCGGCGCACGCCACCGCGAAGAGCGTCATCGCTTCGGCGAACCGATTGATCGACGTCCGCCACGTCTGCTTGAGCAGCAGCAGAATCGCGGAGATCAGCGTGCCGGCGTGGCCGATGCCGATCCACCACACGAAGTTCGTGATGTCGAACGCCCAGCCGACAGGGATGTTGTTGCCCCAGATGCCGATGCCCTTCACGACGAGATAGGTCAGCGACATCATGAGCAGGAACGTGAACATCGAGGCGAGGCCGAATCCGAGCCACCAGCCGAGCGGCGTCTTCCGCGTGAGGACGATCGAGCTGATCTTGTCGGTGACCGTCCCGAACGTGTGCCCCGGCGCGATCACGGGCGGCGTGGCCGGGACCTTGTGGATGGCCTCGGGACCTTCGGACGGCGGGGCGAGCGGGTTCAGTGGATCCATGTACGTGACGACACGGAGTTGGCGGCAGGACACGGAGACGAATCAACCACAGAGACACAGAGACACGGAGAAACTCGAGCGCGCAGCAGCAGCATTCGCTCGCGGGGCGGCATCATGACATTGGCATCGGCAGATGCGGAGCGCACAGCCGGTGAACGCCGATCGATTCGACGGGCGCCGCGAAGCGGCGGCGTCGGTCCGCACGATGGCCGGCTACGCCGGCCATCCCGTCGAATCGAGGCGCTCCGCGTCTCGGTGTCTCTGTGGTTGATCTTCGGCTGTGCGCTTGGCATTCCCTGTACCGTCAGCTCTCCAACTCCGGATTCACATTCCTCACGGCGCCGAGATACGTCGTGCGCGGACGCGTGTTCAGCTCGCCGAGCAGCGCGTAGTTGCGCTCCTGTCGCTGCAGCTTCGCGACGCGGCTGTTCGGATCGTTGAGATCGCCGAACACAATCGCGTTGGCGGGACACGCCTGCTGACACGCGGTCTGGATCTCGCCGTCCGCGATGCGGCGATCCTGTTTCTCCGATTCGATCTTCGCGGCGTTGATCCGCTGCACGCAGTACGTGCACTTCTCCATGACGCCGCGGCTCCGGACGCTGACGTCAGGATTGCGTCCGAGCTTCAGACTCGGCGTGTCCCAGTCCTGATAGAGCAGGAAATTGAACCGGCGCACTTTGTACGGACAGTTGTTCGAACAGTACCGCGTGCCGACGCACCGGTTGTAGACCATGTCGTTCAGCCCTTCATGGCTGTGCACGGTCGCCCCGACGGGGCACACGACTTCGCACGGCGCGTTCTCGCACTGCATGCACGGCACCGGCTGGAAGTAGGTCTCGGGATTGTCGGCCGGCCCGCGGTAGTACGTGTCGACGCGCAGCCAGTGCATCTCGCGCCCGCGCAGCACCTGATCCTTGCCGACCACCGCGATGTTGTTCTCGGCCTGGCAGCCGACGACGCACGCGTTGCAGCCGATGCAGGCGTTGACGTCGATGGCCATGCCCCACTTGTAGCCTTCGTACCGGTAATCCGGATACAGCGTGATGGTTCGCGGCGGAGTGGCTTCTATTCCAGGGTGCTCGCGGATCGACCTGGGATCGCGCGCGTACTCGTCACGCGTGACCGCGCGAATCAGATCGCGCCCTTCCATCAGGTGGTGATACTGCGTGCACGCGAGCGAAAACGTGTCGCCCGTCCGCGCCAGCTCGGCGCCGCCGGCGAACAGACGCGCGTCGGCGGTGCGCAGCGCGTTGGCGTTGAAGCCGGCGCCCGTGCCGATGCGGCCGGCGCGCGTCCGGCCGTAGCCTGTAAATAGAGTCGCGCAGTCGTCGGCGTGGCCGGCGACGGCGAACATCGGTCCGCGCACCGTCCGGCCGCCGTAGCGGACCTCGAGCACGTCGCTGACGACCTGTCCGTGCTCGCCGCCCGTGAAGGCCGGAGCCTGGTGTCCGCTGATCTTCGCCGCCGTCGCAGGACTGATGATGACCGCGTTGTCCCAGGTCAGCTTCGTGATCGGCTTCGGCAGCTCCTGCAGCCAGCCGTTGTTCGCGAAGCGGCCGTCGAGGATCGACGGATCGTTTCGGAACGAAATTTCGAATCCTTCGGCTGGGGGCTGGGGGCTGGGGGCTGGACGCGACGGCGTCACGCTGACGTTCCTTGGCGCGAACGCCGTGTCCGGAATCACGCCGTCGTGCAGCCAGCGGCGCCACGCGGAATCGTCTTTGGGATCGACCTTCCAGAGCTCGCGAACGAGGTCGTAGCCCGACCGCTCCGGCCGGTCGCTCATCGCGGCGAGCACTTCGTGCGCGCTCTTGCCGCCGTAGAGCGGGGCGATCAGCGGCTGGACGATCGACGCTGTGCCGTCGTACGCGCGCGCGTCGCTCCACGCCTCCAGGAAATGCGCTTCAGGAATCTGCCAGTGGCACAGCTCAGACGTCTCGTCGTCGTACAGGCTCAGATGCGCGCGAAGCTGCACCTTGCCCATCGCGCTCGCAAAGGCGAGATCGACGGGCGCCGTGTACACCGGATTGCCGCCGATAATGACGAGCAGATCCACCTTGCCGGCGTTCATGTCGGCGACGAGATCGCGGATCGACGCGAGCTGGTCGACCGGCTCGGCTTCGGCGGTTTGCATATAGACGACCGTGCGGCCGGCGTTGCCGAGCGCGCCGTTCATCGCGTGCGCGAGCGCGTGGACCACCGCGGGTTGCGAGTCGCCGGCGATCACGACTGACCGGCCGCGGTGATCGCGCAGATCTTTCGCGACCGCGTCGATCCATTTCTGGACAGCAGGCGCGCCGAAGCCTTGCGAAGGCGGCTGCGCTACATTTCCCTCTCCCGCCCCGCCAGCCCCCACGGCCCCGGCGATAGCGAGGGCCACGCGCGCGATCTCGCTCGGCTTGAGCGGCAGACGATGATCCGCGCGAGCGCCAGTGGATGTCGGCATCGTCTCGACCGCGTAGAGACGATTCATGCGCTCGGGCTGCTCGGGGTTGCGGCGCGCGGCGAAATCGCGTGCGTAGCGGAGGCTGCCGCGGCCGCAGCCGAGGAAATCGGCGTCGAGCGCGACGATCACGTCGGCCTGGTCGAGGCGGTACTGCGCGTCGACGTACTCGTTGAATGCGAGCTTCGCGCCGGCGCGCGCGCTGTCGGCGCTCGCCGGATCCCACTGATGCCATTTCGCCGACGGGAAGCGGGCGAGCAGATCGCGGATCTGCGCGGCGAGCGTCGGTGAGTTCACCGATTCCGTGAGGATTCGCAGCCCGGATCCTCTGAGCGGCGCCTGCGCCGTCAACGCCGCGCGGATCGCGCCGAGGAACGCGGCCCACGGGCGAATCTCGCCGAGGTTGGTGAGCGTCTGCGATCGATCCGGATCGTAGAGGCCGAGAATCGCCGCCTGCGCGTACACGTCCGTCGCGCCGAGGCTTCCGGGGTGCAGCGGATTGCCTTCGACCTTCGTCGGCCGCCCTTCGTGGCTCTCGACGAGCAGGCCCGTCGCGACGCCGCCCAGCGGCATCGCGGTCGCGAAGAACAGCGGCCGCCCGGGGATCAACTCCTCGGGCTGCCGAACGTAGGGAACGATCGTCTCTGCCGGCTGCCGCGTGCACGCGGTCACGCCGGCCAGCGCGAGCGACGCGCCCATCAACTTGAGAAACGTTCTGCGTTCGACCGGATCGGCGATCGCCTCGATCTGCGACGGGAACTCGCGGTAAAGCCGCTGCTGAAATGCCGGATCGCTCGCGCGTTCGTCGAGCGTTCTCCAGAACGATCCGTGTCGGGATTCGGGATTTGGGATTCGTGATTCGTCGGGCAGGTCTCGATTGCGGGATTCGGGATTGGGGACTCGGGATTCGCGGGGCAAGCCTCGATTGCTGGATTGCGCGTCGCGAATCCCCAACGAATCCCGAATCCCCAATCCCGAATCCCGAATCTTGAGCGAATCCCGAATCCCGAATCCCGAGTCCCGAGGAGTGTCAGCGCTCATCGATGGCACGTCGAGCAGCTCGTCAGCTTCTGGATTTGGTACTCAGCGACCAGCGTCCGTCCGAGCTCGAGCTGATTGGCCGGCGCCGCGTAATCGACGCGGAAGACCGCGGCGCGCGGGCGCACGTAGCGTTCCGGATTGCGATGGCAGTCGAGGCACCATTCCATCTGGAGCGAGTTCTCCTGCCACATGAGCGGCATGCGGTCCACCTGGCCGTGGCAGGTCGTGCAGCCGATGCCTTTGTGCACGTGGATGCTGTGGTTGAAGTAGACGAAGTCGGGCAGGTCGTGCACGCGCGTCCACTCGATCGATCGCCCGCTGCGGAAGCTCTCGCGCACCGGTTCGAGGAACGGACTGTTCGCGAAGATTTGCGAGTGGCAGTTCATGCACGTCTTCGTCGGCGGGATGCCGGCGAACGACGACTCCTCGACCGAGGTGTGGCAGTAGCGGCAATCGATGCCGTTGCCGGCGACGTGGCGCTCGTGGCTGAACTGAATCGGCTGCTCGCGCGCGGTGCGCGCCTGCGTCACCCACGGCGATCGATTCACTTCGTCGAAGAGTCCGAGGAGCGCCGCGATGAAGAAGACGGCTCCGAAAATGCTGACCCGCGCGATCGTGTTCGCGCTTCGATGAAAGATCTGCGACATCGATCGAACGATGCGAAACTTCCCGAGCTTACTCCGTTTCCGTCGGCCTTCGCGACCCCCCTATCTCATCAAACGTCACGCGCCCCCCTACGGCTGGTCGGTCGTCGGCCGTCCGTCCTTGTTCGATTCCTCCGCCGGCGCTTTTTCGGGGGTGAACGGCCGCTTCGTCGCGTACTGCTCGAACCACGCGATCTCGGTGTTCAGCTTGAACAGCTGATGGCGCAGCTCGGCCCACACGTGCGGCTCGCGCGGCGCGACGTAGAGATGCGTCGGCACGCCGTTGGATTTCAGCGCGCGGTGCATCTCGATCGACTGCGGCATCGGCACGCGCGGATCGCGCTCGCCGACGAAGAAGATCGTCGGCGTCTTCACGTTCGCGATGTCCTTGAGCGGCGAGTTGTTCCAGTAGGCCTCGATCGGCGCGTTCTTCTGCCACGGCGTACCGCCGAACCACGGGGTCCGCATGAAGCGGATGTCGCTCTGCGCGTACATCGACGTCCAGTTGGCCGCGCCGGCGCCGCTCGACGCCGCCTTGAAGCGATCCGTGAAGGTGATGATCTTGTTCGTCATGTGTCCGCCGCCGCTCCACCCCATCTTCACCATCCGGTCCGGATCGGCGATGCCACGTCGGATCACCTCGTCGACGCCCGTCATCACGTCGAGATGCGCGTTCTGAAAGTAATGACCGACCATGTCACGCAGGAAGGCGTCGCCGTAGCCGGTCGATCCCCGGTAGTTCGGCTGCAGTGTGGCGTAGCCCTTGCCGGCCAGCACCTGAAATTCGTAGTTGGTGCTGCCGAGGCTGTATTTGTCGGCCGCCTGCGGTCCGCCGTGCGTCATCACCGCGAGCGGATACCTGCGTCCCGCCTGATAGTCGACCGGATAGGTGAGGACTCCTTCGACGGTCATGCCGTCGGCGCCTTTCCACTGAATGGCTTCCTGCTTTCCGAGCTTGAAGTCGCGTGTCACGTAGTCGAACACATGCGTGAGCCGTGACGGCTTCTGGTCGCCCACGCGCATCGTCCAGATCTCGTCGCTCGTCGAATCGCTGATGGTCATGGCCAGCCGATCGCCCGCCAGCGACCACGCGCCGATGTTTTGCCGGCCGTCGGTGAGCTGTGTCGGTTTGCCTCCTTCCGCGGGGACGCTGAAGATCTCTTCGTGGACGCCGAGGTTCGCGAGGAAGTAGATCGACTTGCCGTCCTTCGACCACGACGCGCGGTCGACGTCCAAGGACTCCGTTTCGCCAGCGACGACGCGGGCCGGACCTCCGGCGGCGGGCACGACGAACAGGCGGCCGTTGTAGTACGTGTCGAAGCGGGCGTTGGCCTGTGAGATGAAGAGCACGCGCGAGTCATCGGGCGACACGCGTGCGTTCGTTTCGGGAACGCCGTTGTTGGTCAGGCGGACTGCGCCCGATCCATCGGCGTTCGCGATCCACACCTCGCCGTCGGCCGACGATCCGAGGAGCGGCGTCGGCGCCCGGTGATACGCGATCTTCTTCCCGTCGTCGGACAGCTCGTACGAGGTGACGGAAAAATCACCGCCCGTAATCCGCGATTCCTCCTTCGTCGCAATCGTCACTTTCCAGATCTGCGTCTGCTTGTAGTTCTCGTCGTACGAATACGCGTCGTCTTTGGCTTTGTCGCGCGTGCGTTCGTCGGCGGTCTTCGGTTCCGGCGCCGAGAAGTACAGCGCCGTTCCATCACCGGACCACCGCACGTCCGACACGGCGCTCGCATGCGTCGTCAGCTGACGCGCTTCGCCGCCGTCGATCGGCAGGAGGTACAGCTGTGCGAACTCGTTGTCGCCCCGCTTGGCCGTGAACGCGATCGTCTTGCCGTCCGGCGCCCAGCGCGGCGACGATTCGCTCTCGGTACCGAACGTCAGCTGCAGCGGCTGGCCGCCGTCGGTCGATACGCGCCAAACATGCGTGACGCGCCGATCGGCCTTCCAGTCGGCGTCTCCGCGGGTGAACAACACCGTGCGGCCGTCGGGCGAGATCTCGGGATCGCCGAGCCGCGGGAGGTTCAGCAGATCGACGATGCCCATCGGCCGCGGCGACTGCGCCCGCACGGCGATGCCGGCGGCGATGAGGACGGCGAGTACGACAATGATTCGATGAGCAGAACGCATTTTTCCTCCATCGGACGCTCGGCTGAAAGCCTCGCGCTACGCTGTGCCACGCTCGGCTGAAAGCCTCGCGCTACGCTGTGCCACGCTCGGCTGAAAGCCTCGCGCTACAGCGCGCCCGTAGGGCGAGCCTTTCAGGCGAGCCGCATTATGGCCGCGATCCCGCGAGTCGATTCACCCACTCCTGAATAGTCTCAGTCGCAGCCCCGGCGCCGAGCGCGGCGACCAGCAGCATGCGCGCTTTCAGGCCGTCGAGATCTTCGCCGCCGATGACGCCGACCTTTCGGGATTCCTGATCTACTTCGACGCGTCCGCCGCGCGTCCGCGTCGTGTACACCACCGCGACGTCTTTCGCTCTCGCTTCTTGTACCGCTTCGACGATTGCCGGCGGCACGTTACCGCGGCCGAACACTTCGACGACGATTCCCTTCACTCCGGCAGCCGTCGCCGCGCGAATCAGATGACCGTCGCTGCCGGCGGTCAGGGTGATCAGATCGACATTCGGCTCGACGCGCGACGTCGCGATCGTCACGCGCGCCGCAGGACGGCGCGTCAGGATGACGTGTCCCGCATCGACGTAGCCAACGGACCCGGCCCACGGCGACTGAAACGCTTCGACGGCAATCGCGTGCGTCTTCCTCACGTAGCGCGCGCTGTGGATTTCGTCGTTCAGCGTGACGAGCACGCCGGTGCCGCGCGCGGTCGGCGACGCCGCGATGCGAAACGCGTTCAGCAGATTGCGCGGACCGTCGGTGTCGGTCTCGCGCGGCGGACGCTGCGCCGCCGCGAACACGACCGGCCGATCGCCAGCGAGCAGCAGGTCGACGAGAAATGCCGTTTCTTCGAGTGTGTCGGTGCCGTGCGTGACGACGATCCCGGCCAGCGCCGGATCTTTCGTGAACAGCTCGTTGATCCGCGATGCGAGCTTGAACTGCAGCTCGGGCGTCATGCGCGAGCTGCCCACTCGCGTCACGTCCTCCATAGACACAGCTGCGATCTGTTTCACGCCGGGCACGAGCGCGGTGACGCCGGCGGCGTCGAGCGGCTGCTGTCCGCCGGAAATCGTGCCGCCGGTCGCGAGCAGATGGACGCGTGGGAGTTCGGCCGCGGCGGCGGATGGCGCGGCGGCTCGAAGCGCGACGGCGAGCCAGACGACGCAGCTTGCCAGCGTCCGAAGCGGCTGATATAAGAGGCGGCACTTCATCGCCCCCGCGGCACTCATCCGTTCGGCATCTCCCGTTTCTTCGAGGAGGTCACGATGGTCCGCACACGAATCGCAATCGCCTGCCTCGTCATGCTGATTGCTGCGGCGATCGCCGAGGCCCAGACGGGCCAGGGCAGTTTACGCGGGTACATCAAGGATGAACAGGGCGGCGCGCTCCCGGGCGTGACGGTGACGGCGACCAGCCCCGCGCTGATTCAGCCGACGACGGCCACGACGGACGCCGAGGGCTATTACCGCCTTATCAATCTGCCGCCGGGAACATACGTGATCAAGGCGGAGCTGACCGGTTTTGCGCCGTACCGGCGCGAAGACGTCCTGCTTCGCGCCGGCGCGAACTTCCAGGTCGACGTGACGATGAAGATCGGCTCGCTGCAGGAGACGGTAACGGTCGCCGGCGAATCGCCGATGCTCGAGGTCAGCAAGCCGAGCAACGTGCTGAATATCTCCGGCGAGTTCCAGCGCGACATGCCGATTCAGGCGCGCCGAAACTGGAGCGATTTCCTGGAGATTACGCCGGGCGTCCACTCGCGGCCATTCGACGACGGCAGCGGCCGCATGGTGTATTTCGGTCACAGCACCGAGCACTTCGCCCATGTGATCCAGCTCGAAGGCGCCATCGCCTCGAATTACCAGGACGCACAGGTTACCTACGTTGCAATGGGCGCAGACATGATCGATGACGTACAGGTCAAGACAGGCGGCGTCGACGCGTCGGCGCCGATGGGCGTCGGTCTGAATATCAACGTCATCACGAAGAGCGGCGGCAATATGTTCAAGGGGTCCGCCGCGCTCGCGTATCAACCGGAGGACTGGAACGGCGACAACGCCAACAACTGTTCACCGAGCGCCGGCTGCAAGCCGTCGTCTTTGGCTGCCGCCGGCACATCCACCACTGCAATCGTCCGGCAGTTCGACGGCGGCGTCGGCGGGCCGATCAAGCGCGACAAAGTGTGGTTCTTCGGATCCGTTCGCCGCGCCGATCTCGAGGCCGGCATCAGCCGGACCTCTGACGAGGTCGGGCGACTGAAGGCGTTCTTCCCCAACGCCTCACTCTTCAACAACACGACCAAGAGCTGGCAGCCCTACGGGAAGGTGACCGCGAAGCTCACGCCGTCGCACGAGCTCGTCGGCTTCGTGCAGCAGGATCGACTCACCGCCACCGGCGACCGCGAGTACCACTACAGCCGCGCCGTCGTGTATTCCACCGGCGGTGGTTTGTACGGCGGCAAGATCACTTCGGTCTGGGGCCAGAAGGTGACGACGACCTTCCTCGCGTCGTACAACAACAAAGGCGGCTCCGATGCCAGCACGTTCGAGGGTCGGATTGGCTCCGGTCCGACGGTTACGATCCACCAAGGCGTCAACCTCCAGGGCGGACGCTTGGTTGGAACCGGCCGGCTGGTCTCTGGCGGAAATATCGACGACGGCTCCCCTGGCGCCGGGCAGGCCGCGATCTCATACCTGCCGTCATCGCAAATCACGCTGCGAGGCGATCTCACCTACTACAAGGAGGGCCTGGCGGGATCGCACGAGTTTCAGACAGGGTTCTTCGGCTCGCCGCGCAGCACATACGACACCGAGACGATCTATCTCAACGACGGCTTCATCCTCGAAGAACGGCGACAGGTGGATGCCAACGATCCCGGGAGAGGGACCGTGCCGTTCCATCGTCGCTTTGCCACACCGCTCGATCTCACAACCCGTCTTGCACGCGATCGCAACTTCGCGTTCTACGTCCAGGATAGTTGGAGGCCCACTGAAAGGCTCACCGCCAGTCTCGGTATCCGGTTCGACTGGGTGAAGCGCTACGACAAGATTTTCGACGTGACGCGCGAGAACGCACACGTCGTGCAGCCGCGGCTCGGATTCTCGTACCTCGTGACCGGTGACGCGAGAAACGTCCTGCGCGGCAGCTACGTTCGCGTCGGGGAGCAGATGATGGGGCGCGACGCCGTCACGCTGTTCGGCGCAGGCGGACGCGCCGGATTCGTCGACACGTACGATCTCGACGGCGACGGCGTGTTCGAAACCCGCTTCGACGATCCGGCGCGGACGGGATCGTTGGCGGCGTCCGAGTTCGCCCCGAATCTTCACCAGCCGTACGTGGACGAGTTCATCCTCGGCTATCGAAAACAGCTGCCGTATTCGATCGGTATCGACATCGCCGGGATCCATCGCGCCTACAAAGACACGTATGCCCGCATCGACATCAACGGCTTCTATCCAAGCGGCCCGAACCAGCCGTTCGGCGGTTTCGGCAAGGTGGATCCCACGCGCGGCATCGTGTTCCAGCAAACGAACAACTCATGGAGTCGCCTGAATTACACAGCGCTGGAGATCACGGCCACCAAGAATCTCACGCACGGCTTCCAGTTCATGGCGGGCATCAACCGGCAGTGGCAGCACATCAGCGGAGATTGGAACCCGACCGATCCCGCTCGTTTCATCCAGCCGTCGGCGTTTCCAAACGACCGATTGCTGTACATGCCACGCGGGAACAACGAGGAGAACAGCCTGCCAATCACGACTGGCACGACTGTGCACACGTACGGACCGACGTGGCAGAAGTACCGGCTGAACTTCGGCGGCTCTTGGATCGCGCCGTACGGTGTCGTCGTTGCCGCCAGCTACACCGTCGAGGCGGGTCCGTGGTCCGGCGCGATTGTCGACTTCATCACCGATCCGAACGATCCACGCAGGTTGGCGTTCGGGCCCGGCATCGTCGTGTCCTCGACCGGATTCCGGGCGTCGAATCCGCTGTCGACCGGCATGCGATTCGTGTATCCGACGAGGGGAGAGGGGCAGGTGATGGCGCCGGCGGTCAAGACGCTCGGTCTGAAGATTGGCAAGAAGCTCTCTCTTGGCGGCGGACGAAACATCGAGGTGGCGGCGAACATCTTCAACCTGCTGAACGCCGGCGATTTCACGCAGTACAACTACAACGGCGCCAACGAGGTGTTCAACCAGGCGAACTTCCTGCAGATGCGCAACCAGCAACCGGCCCGCGCGCTGCAGGTGACGTTCGTGTACCGGTTCTGAGGACGTGATGAGCGTTGTGAAGACCTGGCTTCGTGTCGTTCTCGTTCTGTGCGCCGGCGCCGCGAGCCACGCGGCGCTGGCGGCGGAGTACCCGGCGCCGACCGAGGCCGACTTCGTCGTGCGCAATTTCCGGTTCGGCACCGGTGAGATGCTGCCGGAGCTGAAGCTGCACTACCGCACGATCGGCACGCCTCGCCGCGACGCGGCCGGCGTCGTCCGAAACGCGGTCCTGATTCTGCACGGCACGGGCGGCAGCGGCGGCGGATTCCTGAACCAGACGTTCGCCGGCGGACTCTTCGGCGCGGGCCAGATGCTCGATGCGACGCGCTACTTCATCGTTCTTCCGGACGGCATCGGCCACGGCAGGTCGAGCAAGCCGAGCGAGGGGCTGCACGCGCGGTTTCCGAAGTACACGTACGACGACATGGTCCGCGCACAGCACGCGCTCCTGACCGACGGTTTGCGCGTGAATCATCTTCGGCTCGTGCTCGGCACGTCGATGGGCGCGATGCACTGCTGGGTGTGGGGTGAGATGTATCCCGACTTCGTCGACGCGCTCGTGCCGCTCGCGAGCGCGCCGACCGCGATCGCCGGACGCAACCGCGTGATGCGAACGATGATCATGGACAGCATCACCCGCGATCCGAATTACAGGAACGGCGAGTACACCGAGCAGCCGCGGCAGGGACTGACCGGCGCGATCAACCTGCTGATGATGATGACCAGCAGTCCGCTTCAGTGGCACAAGTCGGGCCCGACGCGCGATGCGGCCGACGAGTGGTACGAGAACCAGATCAAGTCGCGCCTCGCATCGACCGATGCGAACGACATGCTGTACCAGTACAACGCGTCGCGCGACTACGATCCCTCACCGAATCTCGACAGGATCACCGCTGCCGTGCTCGCGATCAACTCGGCCGACGACGTCGTGAACCCGCCGGAGCTCGGGCTGATGGAGAAGCTGATGCCGCGCGTGAAGCGCGGGCGGTATATCCTTATTCCAACCAGCGAGCAGACCCGCGGGCATGGCACGCATTCGCTGCCGGCGGTCTGGGGCAAGTACCTCGAACAGTTTCTGAAAGAAAACGAGGATGCACATTCGATTCGTTGATCGATCCGAACCGATGACTCATGTCTGACGACAGGAAGTATCGCCAGCGCGGCTACCAGGACTCGGGCCAGCGCGGGCCGAAGGGCCCGCGTCCGCCGAAGCCGCCGCAGGAGCGGGCACCGGGCCGTGTGCTGCAGGACGCGTCGGGTCCGAAGACGCCGAACCTCATGTCGGCGCACGAGGTGTTCCGCTGCGCGCGGTGCGGCAACCTGCTCGCCGTACCGGTGGCGGCGGACGCGAAATGCTCGCGCTGCGGCGTCGACATCCACAGCTGCATTCAGTGCGTCTCGTTCGACACGAGCGCGCGGTGGGAATGCGCGCAGAGCGCGAAGCTGCCGGCGCGCGTCGCGCCGAAAGACGAGCGCAACGATTGCGTGTTCTTCACGCCGCGCACGACTGTCGAGCGCCAGACGAGCACCCCCGGCGCGCCGAGCGGCGAGACGACGAGCGCCCGCAAAGCATTTGATGATTTGTTCAAGTGAGCAGCCCTGAAGGGCTGCACTACCGAAACAGTTCGCCGTCGAGGCGGTAGCGCAGGCCTTTAGGCCTGCCGGCGCGTCGCCAGCGCCCGGCTTGGCAACGAGCACCTAGCAACCAGCAACCGGCCCCGTCATAATCAGGAAATGGCCCTTCTGTCCCCGTCCGATCAGGCGAAGCTCCGCGAGGCATTCGCGGAGATGCGGCATTCGGTCAAGATTCTGTTCTTCACCCAGACGCTCGGCTGCGAGACATGCCCGCAGGCGCGTCAGATCATCGACGAGCTCCCGCCGCTGTCGGACAAGATCACCGTCGACGAAGTCAATCTCGTGCTCGACGCCGAGAAAGCGAAGCGATACGGCGTCGATCGCGTGCCGGCGCTCGCGCTGGTTGGCCCCGACGGCGACGGACAGGAGCGCGATTCGCGAATACGGTTCCTGGGCACGCCGGCGGGCTACGAATTCATGTCGCTCATCAACGCCGTGCTGCTCGTCGGCGGACGCGAGTCGAATCTCACCGAAAGCAACCGGAAGAAGATCGCCGCCGTCGCCACGCCGCTCACATTTCAGGTGTTCACGACGCCGACCTGACCGCATTGCCCGCGGGCGGTCAGCCTCGCGCACGAAATCGCCTTCGCCAACCCGAACATCACGGCGATTGCCGTCGAAGCGACGGAGTTCCCCGATCTGGCGCGCCGGTACACGGTGACCGGCGTGCCGAAGACGGTCGTGAACGATCAGGTGGAGATTCTCGGCGCGCTGCCGCAGGACGCGTTCATCGAACAGGCGCTCGGTCAATTTACAATTGACAATTCACAATTTACAAAGGGCTAGATTGTTAATTGTTCATTGATCGTGGTCGCATCAGCCAAAACAGCAGGCCGGCCACCGACCACGCGATGAAGGCGGTCCACTCAGCTCGGGTGAAGCTGCCGGGCACGTTCGGAACGACTTTCATCAGGACGATCGCGGCGGCGACCGCCGCGCCGGCCCACGCGAACAGCGCCGACTCGCTCGCCTCAGGGCCCGCGCTCCATTCACGCCGCCGCCGGCGAGCCAGATAGGCGGCGCACGCCGACAGCCAGCCGATGCCGACGGCGAGCGAGCCGACCTCGGTCACGGGCACGAGGAGCGCGTCGCCGAACATCGCCGCGGCGGCGGTCAGGACGCCCATCAACGAGACCGCGACGACCGGCGTGCCGAACGCCGCGTGCACGCGGCCGAGCGACGGGTGCACGAGATTGCGGCGGCCGATCGCGTACAGCATCCGCGTGGCGGCCACGAAGTTGCCGTTGAAGATTTTCAGCAGCGAGAGAAAGGCGCCGAACAGAATCAGCTGCGCGATGGCGTGCGAGCCGAACGTGCGCTCGAAGGCGACTTCGGTGCGCACGTGGCCGGAAACGATCTCCTGCCACGGGTATACGTACGTGACGACGCCGATGATGAGGACGTAGAAGACGAAGCCGGCGACGAGCGCGGCGTAGATCGCCTTCGTGAAGTTTGCCGGATCGAAACCGGGTTTGGCTTCCTCCGACCCCTTGGCGACCGACTCGAAGCCGGTCATGAAGTACGGCACGATCTGCAGTACCAGGAAGATCGACAGCCACGGTCCCGCCGATCCGCCCTGCGAGAAGAACGGCCGCATGTTGGCCGCCGACCCGCGGACGAAGCCGAGCGCGGTGAAGATCGCGAACGTCGCGAGAAGCCCGAAGGTCATGACGTCCTGGAACAGGCCGCTCGGTTTGATGCCGCGGTAGTTGACGTACGCGACAAGGACGGTCAGCGCGAGGCCGACGCCGAGCCGCGGCGCGTAGATCGGCGATCCGCCGACGACGTACAGCTGATACGTGTTCAGCGAGGGAAACACGCGCGCGAGGAGGTTGCCCGTCGCGACCGCCTCCCACGGGCAGACGATTGCGTACGACAGCACCATCGTCCAGCCGGCGGCAAAGCTGATGAAGGGCGGAAAGACGCCTTCGGTGTACGCGATCTCGGCGCCCGCATCGCGGATGCGTTGCACTAGGCGGCCGTAGGTGTGGGCGATTGGAAAGAGCAGGAGGCCGCCGACCAGGTAACCGAGCATGCCGCCGCCCGGCCCGCCGCGTGCCAGCCAGTCGTCCATCAGCACGAGCCAGCCGACGCCGATCATCGTGCCGAAGCCGAAGGTGAAGTACTCGACGGTGCTGAGCCCGCCGTGGAGCGCCGGTCTTGTCGCCGCGCGTGTCGCCATTCGCCGCCGCACTATAGATCACGATGCGTGGAAAAGAGGAAGACGACGGCGAGAAGCCGTAGAATTGCCGGCGATGAACAATCAGCCGCGCCCTTCGTTCAAGTCTCCGCGCTTCGCGCAGCCCGCGACGTTCATGCGCCTCCCTCACACCGACGATCTCGCCGGCGTCGACGTCGCGATCGTCGGCGTGCCGTACGACGGCGGCACGTCGTACCGGCCGGGCGCGCGGCTCGGGCCGCGCGAGGTTCGCCATCAGTCGTCGCTCATCCGCACCTACAACTCCTTCCAGAAGGTCGCCCCCTTCGATCGCCTCAACGTCGCCGACGCGGGCGACGTCGACCCGCCGCCGGTGAGCATCGAGAAGGCCTACGACGCGATCGACGCGCGCATCGGCCAGATCGCCGACGCCGGCGCGCGGCCGATCGTGGTCGGCGGCGACCACTCGATCACGCTGCCGGTTCTGCGCGCGCTCGCGCGTCGTCACGGCCAGCTCGGCCTCGTGCAGTTCGATGCGCACATCGACACGTGGGACGAGTACTTCGGCGGCAAGTACTTCCACGGCACGATGTTCCGGCGCGCGATCGAAGAGGGTCTCGTCGACGGCCGCCGGTTCGTGCAGGTGGGCATTCGCGGACCGATGTACGGCGAGGACGACTTCGACTTCCACCGCGAGCACGGCATCACCGTCGTCGACATCGATCAGGTGAAGGATCGCGGCGTCGCGTGGACCATCGACGAGATCCGGCGCATCGTCACCGGTCCTGCGTACATGACGTTCGATATCGACGGCGTCGATCCGGCGTTCGCGCCCGGAACCGGTACGCCCGAGGTCGGCGGGTTGACGAGCCACGAAGCCATCCGCCTCGTTCGCGGGCTGCGCGGCCTGTCGCTCGTCGGCGGCGACATCGTCGAAGTGGCGCCGCTCTTCGACGGTCCGGGTCAGATCACGGCGGTGCTGGCGGCAAACGTGATGTTCGAGTTTCTCTGCGCTCTGGTGAGGTGACCGTATGCGGCACATCGTTCTGGGATCGCTGCTCCTGCTGTCGGCGGTCGGCCACGCGCAATCGCCCGCGGCGCAGAACGCCGCGAGCCCGCAGCGGACCGTCTGGTACTTCTACCGCGTGAAATGGGGATTCCAGGAAGAGTTTCAGTCGCTGTTCGCGCGCAATCACCTGCCGGTGCTGCGCGAGGAGATCAAGGGCGGCCGGCTCGTCGGCGTGAAGACGTTCGTCCCGACCTATCACGGCGACGGACGCGCCGACTGGACGTTCGCCGTGCAGATCGTGTTCAAGGATGCGGCGGCGATGACCGGGCCCTCGGGCGAGGAAGAAATCCAGAAGCGGCTCTATCCCGATCGGCAGAAGTTCCTCAAGGAAGAGCAGCGCCGGTTCGAGATCCTCGACGCGCACTGGGACGTGCCGCTCAACGAGCTGGATATGCGCTGATTCGTTACCGCTGATTACGTCCCGCGAGCGTGGCGATCGCGGCGATGAGCTCGACCGGATCGATCGGTTTCGCCAGGTGCATCTGAAAGCCGCTCTGAAACGCCTTCACGCGGTCTTCCGATCGCGCGTACGCAGTGAGCGCCGCGGCAGGAATGTGACGAAGCTCTCGATCCGGCAGCCGTCGGATCCGCGCGATCAGATCGAATCCATTGATGGTCGGCAGACCGAGGTCGGCGACGAGCACGTCGGGGCGCGCCGGCTCTATCCCGTCGAGGACTTCGCGAGCAGAGCCTGCCGTCGTCACGCGGGCGCCTGCCGTCTCGAGGATTTCGCGGATCAGCGTCAGCGCGTCGTGGTCGTCGTCGACGGCGAGCACGTGAATGCCGTCGAGCCGCGTCGAATAGTCCGGCATCGCGCTGCTGCTGGCGTGCGCGGCCGCGCGCGCTCGTTCCGGCGCCACGTCGGCGTGCGCGATCATCAGCGGCAGCCGGACGCGAAATGTCGCGCCCTGCCCCTGACCCGCGCTTTCCGGCGTCACCGTGCCGCCGTGCAGCTCCACCAGGTGACGAACGATGGCGAGGCCGAGGCCCAACCCGATGTGTTCGCGCGCCGTCCCGGCGTCGCCCTGACGGAAGCGTTCGAACACGAACGGCAGGAACTCCGCCTTGATGCCGGCCCCGGTATCGCTGACCACGATCTCGACGTGCGAATCGATGCGCTCGAGGACGACCTGGATCCGCCCGCCTTTCGGCGTGAACTTGACGGCGTTCGACACGAGATTCCACACGATCTGCTGCAGGCGATCCGGATCGCCGGAGATGGGGGAGGCCCGCGGATCGAGAATCGTGTGCACGCGCAGCTGTTTCGCATCCGCGGCCGGCGTGATGGTCTCGAGCGCGCTCTTGATTACTGCCGGCACGTCGACCGGTTGAATGTTGAGCCGAATCTTTCCCGTGATGATTCGAGAGACGTCGAGGATGTCTCCGACGATCTGCGTGAGCATGGTGGCGTTGCGCTCGACGGTGTCGAGCGCGCGCGCCTGCTTGCCCGGCTCGAGCATCCCCGATCGGATGAGGCGTGAGTAGCCGAGGATGGCGTTGAGCGGCGTGCGCAGCTCGTGTGAGAGCGTGGCGAGGAATTCGTCCTTCAACTGATTGGCGATCCGCGCGTCCCTGTAGGCCTGGGCGTTGTCGACGGCGACCGCCGCGCGCGCGGCGACGTCCTCGGCGAATTCGAGGTCGTCTTCGTTGTACTGCCGGCCCGAGCTGGCGGCGGTGGCGAACGTCAGCGCGCCGAGCGTGCGGCCGTGCGAGACCAGCGGCACGCACACATACGACATCAGCCCGAGGGAGCGCACGAGGTCGACGCGCTCCTGATCGCCCCGCGCCGCCGCGACGATCATCTCGTCGGTGATGAGCGGCACGAGCGCCGGCGTCGACGTCCGCACGACGCACGCCACGCTGTTGGGCGAGTTCGGATCCTCGTACCGGGCGCGCACCATTTTGGCGAGCTCCGCCTTTGCGGGATCGACGTGTGCCACCGCGAGCCGCTCGATGTTCCGCCCCTCGCCGACGACGTCGACGGCGCACCAGTCGGCGATGGTCGGGACCGCGAGGCTGGCGACGGTGGTCAGCGTCGCTTCGTAATCGAGCGATCGCGCGAGCACCTTTCCGGCCTCGCTCAGGAATGCGGCGCGCTCCGCCGCTCGCTTCGCCTGCGTCATGTCGCGCGCGATCTTCGACGCGCCGACGATGCGGCCGGCCGCGTCCCGGATCGGCGACACCGTCAGCGAGACGATGGCCTGCGACCCGTCCTTGCGGCAGCGCACGGTCTCGAAGTGGTCGACCGTTTCACCGCGCCGAATCCGACTCAGCACCTCGTCTTCTTCGCCCTGCCGATCCGCGGGAAGGATGATTCGGATGGATTGTCCGATGACTTCTTCGGCGGCGTAGCCGAACAGCCGTTCGGCGCCGCGATTCCACGACGTGATCGCGCCCGCGACGTCCTTGCTGATGATGGCGTCGTCGCTCGATTCGACGATGGAGGCCAGCAGGCGGCCGTTCCGTTCGTGCTGTCGCTGTTCGGTGATGTCGCGCGCGATTTTCGAGACGCCGGTGATGACGCCGGCGCGATCGCGAATCGGCGATGCCGTCAGGCCGACTTCGAGCAGCGAGCCGTCGCGCCGCCGGCGGACGGTTTCGTAGTGCTCGACGCCTTCACCGGCACGGATGCGCCGAACGACTTCGGCTTCTTCGGCTTCCTGCTCAGGCGGCACGATTATCGACAACGGCTGACCGATTGCCGTCGTCGACGGAAAGCCGAACAGACGCTCGGCCGCCTGATTCCACGTGGTGATCGTTCCGTCGAGGTCGATGCTGTAGATCGCCGCTTCGGAGGAATCGATGATCGCCGCGAGGCGGAGTAATGCCGCGTCGAGCAGTTCCTGAGCCACGCGCCGCTCGACCACCGCAAACGCTGCGCCAATCCGCCGCACCATTCGATACACTTGTAAGGAAAGGTTCCTGTTGATGATTCTGTCGAGCTTTCTCCTGCCACTCGTGTCGGCTCTCGTGATTTCTTCGGCTCAACCGGCGCAATCGTCTGCGCGCGCACGCATCGTCGCGCTTGGCGACAGCCTGACGTCGGGCCGCGGCATCGGCGTCGATAGCGCCTACCCGGCCGTCCTGCAACAGCGCCTCGACGCACAAGAACTCGAATTCACGATGGTGAATGCGGGCATCTCGGGCGATACCTCAGCCGGCGGCGTCCGGCGCCTCGAGCGCGCCCTCGACGGCGACGTTCGGGTGCTCATCGTCGCGCTGGGCGCGAACGACGGGCTGCGCGGGGTGCCGATCGCGCAGCTCGAGGCGAACCTGGGTCGCATCATCGAGACCGCGCAGGCGCGCGGCATCTCGGTGCTGCTGTGCGGGATGGAGGCGCTCCCGATTCACGGGTGGGACTATTCGGTCGCCTTCCACAACGCGTATCGCGAGCTCGCCGGGAAATATCAGGTGCCGCTGGTGCCGTTCATGCTGCTGAACGTGATCGGCAATCCCGAGATGATGCAGCCCGATCGAGCGCATCCCAACGCCGCGGGCGCGCGCGCGATCGCCGACAACATCTGGCCGTACCTCGACGATCTTCTGCAGTCGATCGCCGGTCGCCACGCTCACCCCGCCAGCAGATGATGCCGCCGCTGGTCTGACCTTCTGGTCTGACCACTTCGAGACGCCGCCGCGCGCAAGACTTTTTCCTCGCGTTCGCGGCCGCTGCACCTATACTGCGGGGTCAAACTGCGCTGGAGGAAACTGATGATCAATTTCTCGCCGCGCATCAGCGTGCAGATCCTCCTCGTTCTCGCCTGTCTCGTTTCTCCATCTGCGTGGTCGCAGGAGTTTCGCGCGACGGTGACGGGTCGCGTGGTCGATGCCGCGGGACTGCCGATTCCGGGCGTGACCGTGAGCGCCACCAATACGCAGACGAACGAGATCGCGACGGCCATCACGAGCGCCGACGGCGTCTACTCGCTCCCGTTTCTGAAGCCCGGCGTGTACACGCTTGCAGCCGAGCTCGAGGGATTCCGCAAGTGGACGCAGGAGCGCATGCAGCTCGAAGTGGGCCAGACGGTGACGCTCAACATGACGATGCAGGTCGGATCGATTTCCGAGACGGTGACCGTCATCGGAGAATCGCCGCTCATCGAGACGTCGAAGGCGGACCGCGGCATGGTCATCGACAACCAGCGCGTCACCGAGCTGCCGCTCAACGCCCGCAACCCGTTCATGCTGTCCTACCTCGCGCCGGGCATCACCTACAACGGTCCGGCGATCTACCAGCGGCCGTTCGACAACGGCGCCATCGCCGACTGGTCGATCAACGGCGGCCAGAACCGCAACAACGAGTTCCTGCTCGACGGCGCGCCGAACAACTCCATCCAGGGCGGCAACAACATCGCGTACGTGCCGCCGGTCGATTCGGTGCAGGAGTTCAAGATCGTCACCAACAGCTACGACGCGCAGTACGGGCGGACGGCCGGCGGCGTCATCAACGTCTCGTTGAAGTCCGGCACGAACACGTTTCATGGAGCCGCGTACGAGTTCGCGCGCCGAAAAGAGCTCGACTCGAACGAGTACTTCTTCAAGGTGAACGACCGCGAGAAGCCGGATCACAAGTTGGATCAATACGGCTTCCAGGTCGACGGCCCGGTCCAGATTCCGGGGCTGTACGACGGGCGCAACAAGACGTTCTTCATGTTCAACTACGAAGGCTACAAGGAAGCGACGCCCAACCCGGCGACCTACACGGTGCCCGATGCGGCGCAGCTTCGCGGCGACTTCAGCAACCTGCGGGACGCGCAGGGACGTCTCATCACCATTTACGATCCGGCGACCGGACGCCTGGAAAACGGACAGTGGATCCGCGATCCGTTCCCCGGCAACGTCATTCCCGCCAACCGCATCGACCCGATGGCGCAGCGGCTCTCGCAGTACTTCCTGCAGCCGAACGCCTCGGCGCCGGTCGGAAGCGATCCATGGCGCAACAACTTCGTCTTCGCGCCGAACCTGGCGTTCGACACCTTCCACAACGTCGCGATGAAGGTCGATCAGAACATCAGCAGCAAGACGAGGATGTTCGTGCGCTATGCCTACAACAAGCGGACCGAGCAGCGCAGCACGAACGGCATCACGAGCGGACCGGCACAGGACGGCCAGCTGCCGCTGTGGCGCATCAACCACACGGGCGTCGCCGATTGGGTTCGAACCGTGAGCTCGTCGTTCATCCTGAACGTTCGCGCCGGCCTCAATCAGTACCTCGAGCTCGCGCGGTCGGATCCGGGCCTGAATTCCAACCCCGCCGAGCTCGGCTTCCCCGCGTCGTTCGTCAATCAGCTTCCGAACAAGGTGTTTCCACGGCTGAATTTCGTGACGACGGCGAGCGCGCCGAGCGGCTTCGGCGCGTCAACCGGCGGGACGACCGAGTACCAGAACCTCGGACGCAACAGCCGCAACAGCGAGACGACGACGGGATTCAGCCTGCAGCCGAACTTTTCGCTGGTGAAAGGCGCGCACAGCGTCCGCGGCGGCCTCGACATGCGGCTCACATGGTACACGCGCGAGATCAACTTCAATCTGTTCGTGATGACGTTCGACCGCCGGTTCACCCAGCGGGTCTTCAACGCGGCCGATGCGCTCAGCGGCAATTCCATCGCGTCGTTCCTGCTCGGCGCGCCGGCGTTCGGCGTCGTCGAGAACAACTTCTATCCGACGTTCCGGTGGAGTTACGCGGCGCCGTGGGTGCAGGACGACTGGAAGGTGACGGATCGGTTCACCGTGAATCTCGGATTCCGCTGGGACCTGAACACGCCGGTGTTCGAACGGGACGACCGGCTCAACTACGGGTTCGATACACAGACGATCAACCCCGCGTCGTCGCGGATCGACCAGCAGCAGTTCCCCGGCTATCAGGTGCGCGGTGGCCTCGGATTCGTCGACGTCGGCGGCAACCCGAAGTACCCGTACCAATGGGATCGAAACAACGTCCAGCCGCGCGTCGGGTTCGCCTATCTGCTCGGCGAGAAGACCGTCGTGCGCGGCGGCTATGGGCTCTATTACCTCAACGTCGTCAGCATCTCCGCGTCGAACGGCTTCGGTGTCCAGACACCGCTGATTACGTCGCTCGATGCCGACCGCACGTCGACGTTCGCGTTGTCGAATCCCTTCTCACAGGGCATCGCGCCAGCTCCGGGATCGTCGCAGGGGCTGCAGACGTTTCTCGGCCGCACTGTCGGTTTCTCGAATCCCGACTTCGTCAATCCGTACGTTCACCAGTTCTCGATCGGCGCGCAGCGCGAGCTGCCGTGGCGGACGACGATCGAGCTCTCCTACGTCGGCAGCCGCACGAGACAGGAGCAGAACCGCTGGGGAGGATTCAACGAGCCGCCGCTGTCGCTGCGCGATCGCTGCGATCCGACGAAAGGCGGCAGCGTCGCCTTCTGCAACGAGCTGCTGCCGAATCCCTTCTTCCAGGTGCCCGGCTTCGAAGGGACGGCGCGCTTCACGAGCCCGACGTTGTCGCGTTACGAGCTGAGCCGGCCGTTCCCGCAGTTCGGCAGCATCACGATGTTCGACCGCAACGACGGCCGGATTTGGTACAACTCGGCGCAGTTCGTCGCGAACAAGCGCGTGTCGACCGGCCTCACGCTCTCCGGCACCTACACGTTGTCGAAGATGATCGAGGAAAACGGCGGCGCGAATGATATCGGCGGGAACAACAACGTGAACCCGCTCATCACCGACGTCGATCGGATCGTCCAACGGTCGCCCTTCGAGAGCGATCGGCGTCACCGCGTCACCGTGTCCGGGGTGTACCACCTGCCATTCGGACGCGAACAGAAGTTCCTGTCGACGTCGAGCTCGATCGTCAATGGCCTCGCCGCGGGCTGGGAAGTCGCGGGCATGTGGCTGTTCAACAGCGGCCGGCCGTGGGGCCTGCCGCAGAACGTCATTTACGTGAAGGACGCGGCGATCGACAACGTCGACTTCGACGCGGGGGTGATTCGCGCGGTCAGGCCGTGCGTGGCGCAGATGAGCGATGCGGGCGTCGTCACCATGCTCAGCTACTCGGTGGCCGCCGGCTGCACGGAGCCGAACTTCATCATCAAGCCGAATTACACCGGCACGTACGTGAACTTCCGCGACAACGGCATCCGTCGGCCGCCGTTCTATCAGTTCGACATCAACTTCGCCAAGACAACGCAGTTGACGCGCAGCGTGCGGCTGCAGCTCCGGTTCGAGCTGTACAACGTGCTGAACCAGGTGATCTACGACGAGCGCCAGTACGAGAACAATCCGACCAACTCACTGTTCGGAACGATCGATCGGACGGTCGTGCGCCAGTCCAACTTCCCGCGGTACGGCCAGCTTGGCATCAAGCTGCTATTTTGAACGATGAAGTTTGGATAAGCCACGGAGACAGAGGCCCAGCGGCCTGCTCCGCAGGCCGCCGCCGTCGACCCGGTCGGCGTTCACTTTGCCGTACTCATACTGGCGATCTCTGCGTTTGCTTTGCTTTTCTCAGTGTCTCTGTGTCTCCGTGGCTAATCCTTGCTCTGTGTCTCGATGTTCTCTGTGGCTAAGAACTTCTGCATTGCTGTTTCGCTTGTCTTCGCGATCGGGGCGACGCTAAGCGCCGACTCCGTTATTCGCGAGATCCGGTGGGATGATCTCGCCCGGCCGCTCCAGCAGATCCTCGAAGCCCACGGGCTCAGCGGACCGACCTTTACCGCCTACATCGGCAGTGTCCGCGAACGAAACCAGAAGCGGGTCCGGGAAGGCGAGCTCGATCACCTCGTTTACTACACGCTGCAGTCGGCGTCGTTCACGAGCCTGCCGGCGATCGAACCGGCGCTGAGCGCGAAGGCGTTCATCGACCGGCGGTCGATTCCTCCTGACGTCGCGGCACGCGTCGACGCGCTCCTCAAGGCGATCGACGGCGGCGATCCGAGCCCGCGCCTCTCATACTTCCGGGAGATCGCGGCGCGGGCATATCCCGATCGCGCGACGCGGCGATCCTCGATCCTCGGCGAGTACGCGCGCGCGATGCGGTTCCTCTACGACAAGGAATTCGTCGCGGCTGCGGATGCTGACGCCGCGGCGGCGACCGGTCTGCTGTACCAACAACGCGGGCTGAGCACCGACACGTCGGTCGAGGCCGGATACCTCGTCGATCTGGAGCTGGCGACGCTGCGCGAGCTCGAGCCGCGCTGCCGCATTCGTGAAGTGCTCATCGTCGGACCGGGCCTCGACGTGGCGCCGCGCACGGGGCTGGTCGAGAGCGGAGAGCCGCAAAGCTATCAGCCGTTCGCGGTGATCGATTCGCTTCTCGGCCGCGGCCTGGCGGACCGCGCGACGCTCCACGTCACCGCCGCTGACATCAACGCGCACGTCGTCGACTGGGTGCGCGGCTCGCGCGGCACGCGGCCACACCTGATGCTCGTCAGCGGCGTCCGCGAGACCGATCGCGTCCGATTCACCGACGACTACCGCAGCTATTTCGAGAGGCTGGGACGTTCGATTGGTGTCGAGGCCGCCCGTACCGCCGCGCCGGGACATCTGGCGAAGACGATCGATCTGTCCGCAGGAATCACCGATGCCGTCGACGCGGCAACGCTCGACGCGGTCGTCGATCGACTCGATCGAAAGTTCGATCTCGTCGTCGTCACCAACGTCTTTCCGTATCTGACGGACGCCGATCTGTCGCTTGCGCTCGCCAACATCGCGCTGATGCTGGCGCCCGATGGCATACTGCTGCACAACGAGCCGCGTCCCCTCGCCGCCGCGGCCGGCCGCGCCGCGGGTCTGTCGCCGATTCACTCGCGCTCGGCCATCGTCGCCATGGTCGAGGGCGGCCGATCGCCGCTGTACGATGCGATATGGATGTTTCGCGCCCGCTGATCCGCACCGGCTTCGCCCTTCTCGCCGCCGTCGCTTTCTGTGTCCCGCACAACGTTCGGCTGCACGGCGATTCTCCGATTCGCTACCGCTTCTCGTTTCCCCAGCCCCAGCATCGGTGGATGCAGGTCGAGGCGACGTTTCCGGATCTCGAATCGGGCACGCTCGAGCTGAGGATGAGCCGATCGTCGCCCGGCCGCTATTCGCTTCATGATTTCGCGAAGAACGTGTACGACGTCGGCGCGGTCGGCGCCGACGGTCGCGGGATACAGCCGACGAGGCCCGACCCGTACGGATGGAATGTCGCGGGACACGGCGGCAGCGTGACGGTGGGCTACAAGGTGTACGGCGATCGCGTCGACGGCACGTATCTCGCCGTCGACGAAACGCACGCGCACATCAACATGCCGGCGGCCATCATGTGGGCGCACGGCCTCGACGATCGTCCCGCGACGCTCACGTTCGAGGAGCCCGCCGGCATGCGCTGGCAGGTCGCCACGCAGCTGCACGCCTCGTCGTCTCCGCTCGAGTTCACCGCGCCCAATCTTCAGTACCTGATGGACAGCCCGGTGGAGTTCGGCCCGGTCAGCGTTCGGCAGTTCACCGCGGGCGGGCGAACGTTCCGCTTCTCGCTGCACCACACGGGGACCGACGCCGAGCTCGATGGCTACGTGAAGGACGTCGAGAAGATCGTTCGGCAGGAAGGCGCGATCTTCGGCGAGTACCCGCAGTACGAGCCGGGATACTACACGTTTCTCGCCGACTATGTGCCGTGGGCGAGCGGTGACGGGATGGAGCATCGCAACAGCACCGTCATGACCTCGTCGGGGTCGATCGGCAGCTCGCGCACGGGGCTTCTCGAAACCGTGGCGCACGAATTCTTTCACTGCTGGAACGTCGAACGGATTCGTCCGTCAGGGCTCGAGCCGTTCGATTTCGATCGCGCGAACCTGTCCGATTCCCTGTGGCTCGCGGAAGGCTTCACGCAGTACTACGGACCGCTGGCGATGCAGCGCGCGCAGCTGGTCGACGTCGCCGCGACGGCCGCCATCGTCGGTGGCCTGGTCGACACGGTCGTGAACGATCCCGGCCGCGGCGTTCGATCCGCCGTCGAGATGAGCCGCATGGCGCCGTTCATCGACGGTGGCCGGACCGTCGATCGCACCAACTGGGCGAACACCGTCATCTCGTACTATCCGTTCGGGGGCGCCATCGCACTCGCACTCGATCTTTCGCTGCGCGATCGCAGCGACGGCCGCGTGTCGCTCGACGACTTCATGCGGGCCATGTGGCAGAAGTTCGGCCGGCCCGGCGGCGCGCGCGAAGGCTACGTCGATCGCCCGTACTCGCTGGCCGACGCCGAGGAAACGCTCGCCGGCGTCAGCGGCGATCGCGCCTTCGCGCGCGAGTTCTTCGCGAAGTACATCGAGGGACGCGACGTCGCGGACTACGAGCGGCTGCTCGGCCGCGCAGGAGTGACTCTTCGCAGGCGGAATGCCGGCCGCGCGTGGCTGGGCGACGTGAAATACGAGATGCGCAACGGCGCGCGCGTCGCCTCCATCGTCTCGCCGTCATGGCCGGTCTACGCAGCCGGACTCGAACAGGACGATGAGGTGACCGAAATCGATGGTCGTCCGATCCGATCGGAGAACGACGCGGCCGCCGCGTTGCAGCGGCACAGGCCGGGCGACCGCGTGCAGGTCGTCTTCGTCGATCGAACGCGCCTCACGCGTCGACCGACCGTGACGCTTGCCGAAGACCCACACCTCGAGGCCGTACCGATCGAAGCCGCCGGCGGAACGATGACGTCGGCGCAGCGCGCGTTCCGCGATCGATGGCTGCATAATTAGTCGTTGGTCGTTGGTCATTCCAGCAGCCAGCAACCAGTAATGGCAGTTCCCTGGCTCCGCATTCTCGACACGCTGATCGGCGTCACCGATCTGGCGCGCAGCCGCAGGATGCGATCGATGGCGTCGGAGAACGAGACGCTGCAGCAGGCCGATCCCGGGCGGGCGCTCGGCGGCCTCGAAACGCGCCTTGCGGGCGTCGTCGTGGCGGCGCTCAAGGAGGCGTTCGACCGCGACACGCGGCGGCTGGAGCTCGAGCGCGAGCAGCTCGAGGCGGAGCGCAACCGCGCCGAGCGCGCGCTGCAGCTCGAGCTGCTGCGGCAGGCCGGCGATCGCGAAATCGGACGGCTGCGCCTGCTGGCCGGCGTCGCCGTGGCGAGCTGGCTCGGGACGTTGTTCTTCGCGACGCGGCTCACCGGCGGCAGCGTCGGCGCCCGCGTCGCGCTCGGCGCCGGATGGCTGCTGCTGCTCGCCGCGATCGGCGCCTCGTTCAGCGCTCAGTCGACCATTGCGTATGCGATGGAACGCGAACGCGATCCTCGCGCTGCCAGCGTCGCCGGCACGCTCACGCTCTGGTTGATCATCGTCGCGCTTGCGGTAATCGGCATCGCTGTGCTGGTGTGACGCGCCATCAGTCTGCGACGTTCTGTTCTGGATACGCCCGAGCGCAGCGCCCGCGGCTTGCGCGGCAGCCTTGAGCCGTTGCGAGGCGCGTATGCGCCGAGCAACAGCGGCGGGGTGAGTCTCCGCCGCGGAAAGAAAAGCGGGGCCGCCCCCGCGCGACTGAGAGAATGTTCGTCATCATCGCCGTGGAAAGAGGACACCAGGCGCGAGCTTGTAGTCCGGATCCAACGTTTCTTTTACGGCTCGCATCTCGGCCACGCCGCGGTCGCCGTAGAGCTCGCCAAGCAACGCCTGCTTCACCGGATTCCGGCCGACGCCGTGCTCGGCCAAAGGCGATCCACCCATGGCAATGACCGCGCGGCCGAACGTCATGATGGCGTCCTTGCCCGATTCGACGTCCGAGTACGATCGCGGCAAAACGTTCGGGTGAAGATTCCCGTCCGAAATGTGTCCCCACACGGCTGCGTCGAGTCGACGCCTCGCGAACTCCTCGTCGTACATCGTCATCAGATCGCCGACCCGATCGAAGGGAACGACCATATCGGCCGCGGTCTTCGCGATGAGCGGATCGATGGCGTGCTTCGCGCGGCCGACGCGCGCGTTGACCGACGCCGGCACCGCCTCGCGGACCGCCAGCAGCTGCTCCGCGCGGGCGGAATCGCCGGGCACCGCAATTTCCACGCGCTCGAGCACGCCCGCCTCGTCGAGCATCCGGCACAGGCGGACGAGCGGCGTATCGGGCGGCGACCCGTCATGCGCACGGCCGATCTCGTCGAACGCCTGCTCGGCGTCCGTGCCCGCAGGGAGCTCGAGCGTGACGAGCAGCGCGATCGCCGAATCGTCCGGAATCGGCACGCCGAGCTGACGATCGACGCCGTCTTCTCGAAGGATGGAGAGACAGCGCGCGTCCATGTGCTCGATCGCGGAGACGGCGACGGCGTGCGACGCGCGACGCAGGCCTGCCACGAACGCGAGCGCCGCCGATCGATCGGCGAACGTCACGAACGCATGGCATAACGCGGGACGCCGAGGCAGAACGCGCAGCGTGACCTCGGTGATGACGCCGAGCGTTCCTTCCGATCCGATGAAGAGATCGATGAGGTCCATGCCGGCCGCCGCGAAATAACCGGCCGAATTCTTCGGCACTGCCGGCATCCGGTAGGTGGGCACCGGCACCAGGCTGGAGGCCTTCACGCCGCCGCGTTCGATCCGACGCGCGTCGCCGCTGGCGAGCACGACGGTCATCGCACGCACCCAGTCGCGCGTCGTGCCGTACTTGAAGGTGGCGGCGCCGGCTGCGTTGGTGGCCACCGTGCCGCCGACGAACGCGCCGGTGAACGTCGGCGCAGGCGGATAGTACTTGCCTACCGCCCGGAGCGCCGCATCGAGATCCGCGAGCGTCACGCCCGCCTGCACGCGCGCCCAATCCGATCCGATTTCGAGGATGCGATTGAGCCGCGAGGTGCCGAGCAGCACCTCGCCCATCGGCGTCGCGCCGCCGGTGAGCGACGATTGCGCGCCGATTGGCAGCACCGCGCTCGCCGATCGCAGAACGTCGGCGACCTCCGATTCACTCGACGGCGAGGCGATTCCCGCCGCGTGCCCGCCTGGAAAGTGGGCCGCGTCCTCGAGAAACGCAGAGAGCACGTCCGGATCGCGCCGAATCAACAATGTGATATGTCGTTATAGTAGACCCATGAAACACGCATGCTTGTCCCTCGCCGCTCTGCTGCTGCTCGCGCCCGCCGCGTCCGCGCAGGTCGACGCGCCCCGTATCACCCAGCAGGACTTCAAGAAGCTCGTCGCGTCGAACAACGTGCTCATCGTCGACACGCGCAACGTCGACGCATACGAGATCTCGCACATCCCGGGCGCGGTGCTGCTGCCGCTCGAAGGATTGATGACGTGGCCGGCTGAGTACGAGAAGGTCGCGCAGATGATCCAGAAGAGCCGGAAGCCGATCGTCACCTACTGTGCCTGACGCGACGAGTTCACGAGCGCCCGTGCGGCGCTCATGCTGCAGCAGCGCGGCGTGAAGAACGTGCGCGCCCTCCTCGGCGGATGGAATGAGTGGGTGAACGCGGGCAATCCTGTCACGAAGAGCAGGGGCACGTCGCAGAAGTAAGCTCTCCACCACGGAGGTCGTTCAGGACACGGAGGAACCGTGGTGGGCAGGTCGTTTCGAAATCCACGCCAAGTAGCGTTCGAACGAAAGCAGGGCTCATGCTGTCCAGACGAACGATGCTTCTGACGCCGGTCGCGTTGGCTGCGGCGCGCGGCGCGCCGGCCGCGGCGTCGAAGATGACGCTCGCGATCCATCAGAACACGTCTTCGAGAGCGGGCTTCCGGCAGTCGCTCGAAGGCTGGTCGCGCGCGGGCATCCGGCAAGTCGAGATCGCCGGGAATCTTCTCGACGAGTTCTTGAAGACCGAATCGCTGGCGACAGCGCACCGGCTGCTCACCGACCTCGGACTGACGCCGGTATCGTGCAACGGCGGCGCGCTGCAGGGATTGTGGGAACAGAATCCGAACCGACCGGCCGCGCTCGACGCGTTGAAGAAGCGCTGCGAGATGTTCGCAACGCTCGGTCTGAAGCGCATTTACTCGACGACCGCTACGCCACAGCAGAAGGTCACCGCCGAGGACTACAAACCTGTTCCCGACAGCATGCGCGAAGTCGGAGAAATCGCCAGACAGTTCGACATGACGGCGATGGCCGAGTTCATACGCACGTCGCCGCTCATCTCCACGCTGCCGACGCTGCTGAAGATGACGCGCGCCGCCGGACATCCAAACATGCGTCCGATGCTCGACTGCTATCACTTCTGGTCCGGTCTCAACAAGCTCGAGGACCTGGATCTGCTCAAGCCGGGCGAGCTCGGTCACGTGCACTTCCAGGACGTGCCCGACATGCCGCGCGAGCTGCTGGACACCGTGACGCGCGTCATCCCCGGCGACGGCGTGTCGCCGCTGACGACGATTCTCCGGAAGCTCGCCGACAAGGGCTATACGGGTGCGCTGTCCGTCGAGCTCTTCCTGCCGAAATTCCAGCAAGGCGATCCGTTCGAGGTCGCGCGGGAGATCCGGCCGAAGGCGGAAGGGGTCATGCGGCAGGCGCGCGTGCTGTGATGGCTGGCATAGGACGGAGTCTGAAGTACGACGTCCGAAGTAACGAAGTACGAAGTAACGAAGTACGAAGCCGATCTTCCGACTTCGTACTTCGTACTTCGGACTTCTTCCGACTTCGGACTTCGTCCTTCGTGCTTGTACTTCTGCTCGTTCCGCTTCCGGCGTTCGCTCAATCGCCGGCGGCCGCGCTGCGTCCTGTCATCGTCCAGGGCGCGATGCAGATCGAGACGGAGAAGCTCGCCGGCCGGCTGGAACACGTCAAGGTCGAGCGCGTGGGCGACTGGACGTTCTGGAGCGGCACGATCGATGGCTATCCAGTCATTGTTTCGAAGACGCTGAAGGGGATGTCGAGCGCGGCGGCGGCAACCGTCCTCGCCGTCGAGCGATTCCGGCCGCTCGCGATCATCAATCAGGGCACCGCGGGCGGCCACGATCCGCGGCTCCGGCTGTACGACATCGTGCTCGGCACGAGCGCGGTGAATCTCGGCGCGTTCAGGAGCCGCTACCGCGCGGCGGGGTCCGGCAGCAATCCGCTCGACTGGAGGCCGATGGATCTCACCGCGGCGGACGGGAGCGCGGCCAACGATCCGAACGCGCGCCGCGCCGCGCGCTTCGAGGCCGACGGCCCGCTGCTCGACGCGGCCCGGAGCGTGACCAAAACCTACACGCGCGGAAAAGTCGTCGAGGGCGCGATTGGCTCGAGCGACATGTGGAACGACGAGGTCGATCTGATCGCGCGGTTCCACACGGAATTCGGGACCGCCGTCGAGGAAATGGAAACGGCCTCGGCCGCGCAGATCGCGAAGCTGTTGAGCGTGCCGTTCCTCGGCATCCGCGTCGTGTCCGACAACATCACGAACGGCGACGCGTACGATCCGAAGACCAGCGAAGCGTGCGAGGACTTCGTCTACGACGTCGTCAAGGCGTACGTCCGCACGCTGAAGCGATAGCGGCCCGCCGTCGCCCGAGTGTTTTGCCAGCGGCGAAGACGGCAAGGGCGAACGCGACCGCCGGCCTGTTCATTGCGAAAGCGCCTTGATCAGTCTGTACTGAAACTCGAGCCCTTCGAAGTACTGCCTGACGCCGATGCGCTCGTCGCGGCCGTGCGCGCGGTTGTCGTCGATCTCGTAGAAGATGCCTTCGATGCCGTAGGTCGGAATGGCAGCGTTCCTCAGGAAGAGACCGTCGGTCGCGCCGGTGCCCATCATCGGGACGACGATGACGCCGGGCCACATCGTCTTGGTCGTCGACTCGATCGCCGTCATCACCTCCGGCGTGAGCGGCGACGGCGCGCTCGGCGTGGCCTTGTCGACGAACGTGACGTTGATTTTCCGATCCGCGAGCGTCTCTTCGATCTTCTGCTTCACCGCCTCCGGCGCTTCGCCCGGCAGAATGCGGCAGTTCACGTTCGCGGCCGCGATCTGCGGGAGCGCGTTGTTCGCGTGTCCTCCTTCGAGCCTCGTCGCCACGCACGTCGTCCGCATCAGCGCGTTGAAGTACGAGGAGCCGGCCGACAACCGCGCGACGGCCTGCGGATCCGGCTCGGGCTGCGCGGCGGCGCGCATGTCGGCGGCGACCTGTGCGTCGCTCTGAAACGCCGCCATCCGTTCGAAGTACGTTCGCGTGACCTCGCCGAGGCGCGTCGGGAAGTCCAGACGTTCGAGCTTCGCGAGACCGTCGGCGAGATGGTAGATGGCGTTGTCTCGGATGGGCCGCGAGCTGTGCCCGCCCGGATTGCGCGACTCGAGCCGGAAGTCCTGATACACCTTCTCGCTCGCCTGCACTTCGTTGATCAGATACTTCCCGTTCTTCATCTGACCCGATCCGCCCTCGTTGAGCGCGAGCGCCGCGTCGACCAGCGTCCGGTGGTTCTTCACGAGCCAGTCGACGCCGTTGAAGCGGCCGCCCTCTTCGTCGGCGGTGAGCGCGAGGATCAGGTCGCGATTGGGCTTGAACCCTTCCTCCTTCAGTCGGATCAGATTCGCCGTGAGGATGGATGCCATCGCCTTGTCGTCGCTCGTGCCGCGGCCGTAGAAGAAGCCGTCCTTCTCGAGAAAGGCGAACGGATCGAACGACCAGTCCTCACGCTTCGCTTCGACGACGTCGAGATGCGCGAGGAGGAGCAACGGCCGCTTCGCGCCGCTGCCGCGCAGCCGGGCGACGACGTTGTGTTTCTTCGGATCCGGTCCGAGCACCTGAATGTCCGCCGCCGGAAATCCCGCCGCCTTCAACCGCTCCGCGACGGCGTCGGCCGCCTTCGTCACGTTGCCGGCCGGCGTGTCGGTCGTGTTGATTTCGATCAATTGCTTGAACAGGTCTCTTGCGCGCTGATCGTTCGGCGCCGATGGAGCGGTCGGCATCGCGAGCGCAAAGACGATGCTGCAGGCGATTGCGACAGGTGTACGCATAATCGAACTATACTCAAAACAATGAAATTCGCTCCGGAATACGTCACGTACGTGCTCAACGAGAACTTCGAGGACGCCAAAGAGCTGTTTCTCTCGCCGCTGATGGCGATTCACCACGCGCACCTCGTGATGCTCGCCGAGCAGGGTATCGTCTCGCGCGAGGATGCGCATCGGATCCGTGAGGCGTTGGACTCCATCTCGCTCGACGAGGTGCAGGAAGCCAGGTACGACGGCAGCTACGAGGATCTCTTCTTCTATATCGAACGGCTGGTCATCGCTCGATGCGGAGAGGACGTCGCAGGACGGTTGCATACCGCGCGGTCGCGCAACGACATCGACATGACGATGTACCGCATGCGGCAGCGCGAGTTCGTGCTCGGTCTCCTCTCGGCCACGTTCGCGCTGCGGCGCTCGCTCGTCGACGTGATCGATCGCAACCGCGAGACGGTGCTGGCGGTGCATACGCACACGCAGCGCGCGCAGCCGACGACCGTGGCGCACTACCTGCTGGCGGTGGTGGAGCAGCTCGAGCGCGACGCGACGAGACTGAAAGGCGCGTACGACCGCACGAATCGCAATCCGCTCGGCGCGTGCGCGATCACCGGGACCGGATTTCCGATCGATCGGCAGCTCACGTCCGATCTGCTCGGCTTCTGCGGGCCGACCGGCAATACCTACGGCAGCATTGCGACCGTCGACTACCTGCTCGAAAGCGTGACCGCGTCGTCGGTCCTGCTGGTCGGGCTCGGCCGCTTCCTCCAGGATTTGCTGCTGTGGGGGACGGCGGAGTTCAACTACGTCTCCTTCGGCGACGGCTACGTGCAGTGCAGCAGCATCATGCCGCAGAAGCGGAATCCGGTCGCCATCGAGCACGCGCGCGCCATCGGCAGCAAGGCGCTCGGCCAGGCGCAGGCCATCGTCACCGCCGTCCACAACACGCCGTTCGGCGACATCGTCGACACCGAGGACGACCTGCAGCCGCTCGTCTTCGCGATGTTCCGCGACGCGACGCGCGCGGTGAAGCTCGTCGCCGCGGCGATGACGACCGCTGCGTTCGACGCGAAGCGACTGGAAGCGCGCGCCGCCGACGGCTGGACGACGCTGACGGAGCTGGCCGATACGCTCGTCCGCGATCACGGGCTGCCGTTCAGGACGGCGCACGCCATTTCGTCGCGGCTGATGCACGAGCGGGAAAGAGATCCGGGCGTGCCGCTGTCGCACACGCTCGCGAGGGTATCGGCCGATCTGACCGGCGTGCCGCTTGCGTACGACGAGGCGGCGATCGCGCAGATTCTCAGCGCGCGCCATTTCATCGAGATCCGACGCACGCTCGGCGGACCGGCGCCGGAAGAGACAGCGCGCGCCGCCAGGCAGTCACGCGCCGCGCTCGAGTCCGACGAAGCATGGTGGAACGGCGCCACGACCGGCCTCGCGGACGCCGAACGCAACCTTGCCGCACGATCAGCGGCGCTGTGAGGTTGCCGTGACGATCCGTTCTGGATACGCGCGAGCGCAGCGCCCGCGGCTCGAGCGAGCGCAATTGCGCGAGCGAGCCGAGCGGGGGTGGAGCTGCGAGAGCAGTCAGAAAAGCCCGAGCGCGTCAGCGCGCGACAGCTTTGAGCCGTTGCGAGGCGCGCATGCGCCGAGCAACAGCGGCGGGGGTGGGGTCTCCGCCGCCTAAAGAAAGGTGGGGCCCCGCGCGCAAATAAAGAAAATGACTCGCAGGTATATCCAGGTCATCGTCCTCGAAGCTCTCGTCATCACCGTCCTCTGGATCTTCGGCCGCCTCTTCGCCTGATGCGTCCGCTCGACTGGGCCGTCGTCATCGCCTACATCGCGTGGGTCATCGTCGACGGGCTGCGCCGATCGAAAGCCACCGATCAGGTCGACGGTTATCTGCTCGCCAACCGATCGCTGCCGTGGTGGGCGGTCGGCCTGTCGGTGATGGCGACGCAGATGAGCGCGGTGACGATTGTCAGTACCACGGGACTCGGATATCTGACCGGTCTGCGCTTCGTGCAGTTCTATTTCGGCCTGCCGCTCGCGATGGTGATTCTGTCGGTCACCGTCGTGCCGTTCTTCACTCGGGCACGGGTCTACACGGCGTACGAATATCTCGAGCGCCGCTTCGACGCGAAGACGCGGTCGCTCGCCAGCCTCCTCTTCCTCGTCGGGCGCGCCGCCTCGCTCGGCGTCACGCTCGCGGCGCCGTCGGTCGTCATGTCGGCCATTCTGGGATGGACGCTCCCGGTCACGGTCCTGGTGATCTGCGTGCCGATGATCGTCTATACGACGTTCGGCGGCGTGCAGGCGGTGGCATGGACCGACGTGAAGCAGATGTTCATTGTCGTGTTCGGGATGCTGGCGGCGGTGGCGATCCTCTTGTACGGCATCGTGCAGCACGTCGGCCTCGGTCAGGCGCTGCACCTCGCCGGCGCCAGCGGGCGGCTTCACGCGATCGACTTCAACGTCAACCTCACGGAGCGCTACACGTTCTGGTCGGGCATGATCGGCGGCCTCTTCCTGATGCTGTCGTACTTCGGCTGCGATCAGAGCCAGGTGCAGCGGTATCTCTCGGCGAAGTCGATCGACGAGGCGCGCCACTCGCTCATGATGAGCGCGTACGTGAAGATCCCGCTGCAGTTGCTGATCCTCGGGACGGGCGTGCTGCTGTTCGTGTACTACCTGTTCCAGACGCCGCCCATGCTGTTCAACCGCGTGTACGACGATCGGATCGCCGGGAGCGCGTATGCGGCCGACTATGCAGCGCTCCAGCAGGAATTCGATCGATCGGTGGCGGCGCGGCGCGGCGCGGCCGAGCGCGGGGAGCGCACCGCGTTTCTGGCGAGCGACGCGCGGCTGCAGGGCGTCCGCGCCAGGGCGGTCGCGCTCGTGAAGCAGGCGAGCGGCGACGAGAACTACAACGATTCCAACTACATCTTTCCGACGTTCGTCACCACGCGTATGCCCGTCGGCCTCGTCGGGCTGCTGATTGGAGCGATCTTCGTCGCGGCGATGTCGGCGAGCGGCGGCGAGCTGAACGCGCTGGCGACGGCGACGATCATCGATTTCTACCGGCGCCACTTCGTGACGTCCGCGCCCGAGCAGCACTACGTCCATGTCTCGAAGATCGCGACGGTGTTCTGGGGACTCTTCGCGTGCGTTGTCGCCATGCGGGCGGCCGGGCAGGGATCGTTGATCGAGGTCGTGAACCGCTACGGATCGTTCGTATACGGCTCGCTGCTCGGCGTCTTCATCCTCGCGATCCTGACGCCGCGCGCGACGGCGCGCGGCGCCTTCATCGGCCTCATCGCCGGCATGGCGGCCGTTCTGACGGTCGCCATCGAGCTGCCGTGGATCGAGTTCCTGTGGCACAACCTGATCGGCGCCGTCGTCGTCGTCGTCGTTGGCCTGCTCCTCTCGTAGCGCGAGCCCTTCAGGCTTTCGCAGCGCGAGCCTTTCAAGCCTTCGTAGCGCGAGCCCTTCAGGCTTTCGTAGCGCGAGCCTTTCAGGCTTTCGTAGCGCGAGCCTTTCAGGCGAGCGGAGCCGTATGGCCTGCGCTACAACTTCGCCACCGATCGCCGCGCACCGCGCCGGGCGAACGCCATCCGCCCGATAAGGCCCGCGATCAGCAGCGCAATCGCGAGCCCGCCGTTCACCGTGTCGCCCACCAGCGTGCCGACGACCAGCGCGACAGCGCCAGACAGGACGATGTACGCGGACCACGGATATCCGGGCGCGACGAACGGCCGCGCGCGGTGCGGCTCGCGGCGGCGTAACACGACGAGCGCGACGCAGCAGATGCCGTAGTTGAGCGCAAGGAAGAACGCCGTAATCGCGACGAGGCGCTGGAATGTTCCGCTGACGATGCCGACGACCGCCACGGCCGTCGTGATGAGCGTCGCAATCGCTGGCGTGCCGCCGGCGCCGACGGCCGCGGTCTTCCTCCACAGCAAGCCGTCGCGCCCCATCGCGAACATGATGCGCGCGCCGATCATCACGATGGCGTTCAGCATCGGCGGCAGCGAGACGAGCGACAGCACCGTGATGATCTGCTGACCGCGCGGTCCGGCCAGCACTCGCGCCGCGTCGGCGGCCGCCAGCGTCGACCGCGCGAGATCGGGAACCCGCAGCACCCACAAGAGCGCGAGGTTGACGAGCAGATACACGACGATGACGGCGGCGACGCCGCCAATCATCGACCGCGGGATGTTCGCGGTTGGATCCCGATCCTCCTCTGAAAAATACAGAGCGCTCTGCCATCCTCCGTACGTGATGACCACGGCCTGTAGCGCGAACACGAGGCCCGCGACCGACGCCGAGGACGCGGTCGGGGACGAAGCAGGCGAGGGATGGCGAACGGCGAACGCCGCGACGACGACCGCGAGAAACGCGAGGAATTTCACCGCCGTGGCGCCCTGCTGAAAGCGGCTGCTCACCTGCACTCCGGCCAGCTGCAGCGCGACCAGGCTGACGAGCACCGCGACCGCAACGACCGTGACGGAAAGCGACAGCGACGGCAGGAGCACGCGAGTGAATTCCGCGAAGCCAATCGACACGTACCCGAGCACGGCGCAGTAGCACAGCCAATCGGTCCAGCCGACGGCGAATCCGATGGTGTTGCCAAAGGCATGGCGCGCGTACACGTAGTAGCCGCCTTCTTCGGGCAGCATCGTTCCGAGCTCCGCGAAGCAGACGGCGCCGAGCAGCGTGTACAACCCGCCGACGATCCAGACGAGGAGAATGGCGGATGGAGTCGACAGCTGACCGGCCACGAGGCCGGGCGTGCGAAGGATACCGATGCCGAGCGTGCTGCCGACGATGACGGCCAGGCCGAAGCCGAGGCCGAGCACGCGGCGGAGGCCGCTCGACTGCGCGGAACTACGGTTTGAGTTCGACAAGGACGACGCTGATCGGCTGGCCGACGTTGCGCGCCGAATGACTCGAGCCGCGCGCCTCGAATTCGACATCGCCGGGCTTCCAGCGATTCACGACCGTCTTGCCGTTCGACGTGTCCTCAATCTCGCCGCCTGAGACGTGGACGACGACGATGTCGGCGCCGTGCGTGTGAAAACTCTCGCGCGCGTCGACGTCCATGTGCGCGCGACGAACGGATACGCGCCCGTTCTCGAAGACAGGCACGAAGCTCATGCCGGCGAATTCCGCGTTGCCGCGACTCGATTCGGGCGGGGGTTGCGGCGCGGCAGCCGCCGCACGCCGGAGTGGCTGAACGACAACAACCGGACCGCTTAGCGCGGCCAGCACTGGAGGTGCTGCGACATCGTCCATCCAGAGCACGCGCACATCTTTGTCAGGCAGACTTGTCTCCAGCCACACGACGACGCCAGGACCGTGAGGAACTCGGGTGAGCGCGTCGGCCATCGTTCGATAGGCGCGGACCGACGCGTTCTCCAGTACGACGGTCGAGGAAGCCGCCGGTTGATCTGCCGGCGGCGGCGCCGGCATCGAAATCGCCGTGAGCGCGACGACGGCTGCGAGCGTTTTCATGTGGGTCATATTATCTCGCGATGGAGTACACACGCCTTGGATCTACCGGTCTGAAGATCTCGCGCCTCGGGCTCGGCTGCGGAAATTTCGGCGGGATTGGGTCGGCGCCGGAATTCTTCGGCATGGGAGAGAGCGAGGCGCAGGCGTTCGCGCTCATGGATCGCGCGTTCGATGCCGGCATGAATTTCTTCGACACGGCGAACGCATATGGCGGCGGCCGCAGCGAGACCTACATCGGCAACTGGCTGAAAACGAAGGGATCCACCGTCAGCCAGCGGCTGCTCCTCAGCTCGAAAGTGTTCAATCGCGTCGGACCGGGACCGAACGATCGCGGGCTCTCACGGCGACACATCCTGCAGCAGGTCGACGAGAGCCTCGCGCGTCTGCAGACCGATCGGCTCGACATGTATCTCATTCACGAACCCGATCCGGAGACGCCGCTCGAGGAGACGCTCGTCGCGCTCGACGATCTCGTCCGGATGGGCAAGGTGTTGTACGTGGGCGCCAGCAACATCGAAGCGTGGCGGCTCGCGCGCGGACTGTGGCTGAGCGACGTCCGCAATCTGGTCCGCTTCGAGTGGGTGCAGAACTCCTACAGCCTGCTCGATCGCACCGCCGAGCGCGAGATGTTTCCGCTCTGTGAGGATCGGGGCGTCGGCTTCACCGCATTCAGTCCGCTCGCGGGCGGGTGGCTGACCGGCAAGTATCGCTCGGCCGGCGTGTATCCGGATGGATCGCGGATGACGCTGCGGCCCGAACCGTACCTGCACCTCGTATCCGACAGGACGTTTCGCGGGATCGCGGCGTTCGCGGACGAAGCCAGAGCCCGGCGCGTCGATATGAGCGCGCTCGCGATTGCGTGGGTGTTGCGCCATGCACGCGTGGATGCCGCCGTCATCGGTCCGCGCACGATCGCGCAGCTCGATGCCGCCTTGCCGGCCACCACGATCGCGATCTCCGACGCCGACGCCAAACATCTCGCGAACATGTTTTGAAGGAGCGACGCGGGACACGACAAAACACGGAACCGACCTCACAGGCCGACGAGGTTCAGCTCGATCTTCGCATAGCCGTGCTCCTGCGCCCAGAGATCGAGCGGCGCTGCCGCGACTTCGTCGACCAGAGGAACCGCCAGCCCGAAGCGTCCGAGATCGACCGTCTTCAGGTATCGGCGGCAGGTCTCGCACGCATCGATCCGGACATGACCGAACGCCGGTGACTGGAAGTACCCGAGCTTTCGTTCATCTTCTTCGCCGCACTGCGGACAGACGACGCGGCGGAACGACCACGGCTTCAGGCACGTGGCGCACAGCAGCTGTCGACCGCTGCCGTCGCCCGACGCGGACGCGTAGGCCTCGAGAATCGAGAGCTGCGGCATGCCGCCGCAGCGCGGGCAACGATTCTCCGCCGTTTGAGCGTCGTCGTGCCGGCGCGGAACGACGGCCGAATCCGCGAGCCAGAGGGCGTACGGTTGAACGATCGCCTTGGCGAAGAACTCGCGATCGGATCGCGTTTCCCAGTACGACAGCAGAAGGTTGTCGGTCGACCCGGCGTCGTCGTCGAGGACGCGACGCGCCTGGGCGGCGAGTTGGTCCGGACCGTGGTCCGCCACGTCACGCAGCAGAGCAGACGCAGATTTTTTCAGCAACGGCAGATCCCGCTCGATCGAACCCGACGGCGTCCCGCGTTGGAACGATTCGTAGAGGCGTTTCTGGCTTCGCAGCAGGCGCGCGTAGAACGCAAGAAGCGAGGCAGCCGATCCGTCGCCCGCAGCCATCTCGTCAGCCCGCCGGATTGCCCGATCCCACCATTCGGCCATGGAGCCATCATAACGGCGTCGACCTTCGCGCGTCGGATTCGCTCGCCTGAACGGCTCGCCCTACACCGAGGCTCGCGAAAGTCGTCCGCGCGGACCGCGGCGGTGCCGGACGCGCGCGATCGTCGCGGCGGCGACGACGAGCGCGCATGCTTCCACGTACATCTTCTCCGCATCGATCCAGTCGACCGGGCGATTCTGCAGCAGCGGATCGGCGAGCGTGCCGTGCACGTAGAACACCGCCGCCGCGGCGTACGCCGCATAGTGCAGCAGCTTCCACGTGTGATGCGCGAGCAGCCGGCGGAAGTACGACGTCAGGACGACGAACGTGACGAGATAGAGCGCGGCGGCGCCGAGCGTGTTCGGGACCGGCTGCGTCGGCGACCAGATGGGGACGAGGATGTCGAACAGTCGAAATCCGGCCGTCGATGACAGCAGCAGGACGAGCGGATGCGTGCAGGCGATCGTCAGGCCGATGTACGCGAGCCAGTTGTGGAAGATGAACAGCTTGACGCGCTGGCGCGGCCACTGTCGGACCGGGTTGTACCCGACCGACAGCAGCAGCCCGATCAGAATCTGCGCCGTGAAGACGCCGACGGCGACGAGGCCGAGGACCGAGGAGGCGTCAATCGCGGTGGGCATCGTCACTCACGGGACGCAGCGTCATGCCCATTGCCTCTTGCCTGTCACGAATCAGAAACGAAATCGCACCTGAAACTGCACCTGGCGGCCTGGAAAGACGTTCGCGATGCCGGTGTTCGGCGTGGCGAACGCCGATGACGCCGGCAGTCCAGTCGCGAGGTCGCCATAGACGCCGTTGTACCCGGCGACGTTCGCGCGATTGAAGACGTTGAACGCCTCGACGCGAGCGGACACGACGCGCTCGGACGTCAGCGGGAACCGGCGCTCCGCGAACACGTCGGCGCTGTAAATCGGATCTCCTCGTCCCGCATTTCGTCCGATGACCGCTCCATCGATCACGGGACGATCGGAGTTGGAGCCGTCACCGTTGTTGTCAGTGCCCGTCGTGACGTTGTAGCGATAACCCGACGCCGCAGTCACCACGCCGCCGACCGCCACGTCGTACGGCAGGCGCACCGACCCGCTCAAGACGAAGCGGTGACGTTGATCGAGCAGGCCCGGGCCGCGCTCCGTCTCGCCGATGTCGTTCGGGTCGTTGGGCGCCTGGGTTCCCGCCGGCACATCGGGTTCGACCGTGTTCGTCACCTTCGCGAGCGTGTAGCTCGCAAGCAGCGACGCTCGTTCGCTGTTCTTGCGGACGTTCAGCTGCAGGCCGTCGTAGTCGGCGTCGCCGCTGTTGAGAATCGCGACGATTTGACGATAGCCGCCGGCAGCCGGCACGATTGGGCGCGTCAGGTCGGCGGCCGCCGCCGATCGCGTTTGGCCAGGGGCCGTGCGGACGAAGGGCGCTGGTGAGTTGATGTCGAGCGGCCGATCGATCCGGTTCGTGTGCTGCGTCACGTAATCGACGCTCCCGAACCACCGACGCGCAATCTCGCGCTCGACGCCGATCGATCCCGACTGTGTGCGCGGGTTCAGAAGCGCATTCGGGTAACCCTTCAACCTCGACACGTCGAAGAGCCGGCTGTAATACGAAGCCATCCCCGGACGAACGGTGATATTTCGCGGCGGCACCACCGAGCCCGGTGGCAGCGTCGCCGGAATCGACGCGAGCGAGGCTGGAAAGCCGGGCTGCCCGGGCTGCGCCGTGAACGAGAAAAATCCGGTGGGTCCGTTCAGATTCCATGCGGCCGCGGTATTGGCGCGGACCTCCGAGTAATAGACGCCGTAGCCGCCGCGCACGGAGGTGCTCGCATCGCCGGCCACGCTGTACGCGAAGCCGGCGCGCGGCGACAGATTGTTCGTGTCATCGGTCAGGGTCTGGCGCTCGTAGCGGAGGCCGAGGTTGACGGTGAGGTCGGGCCTCAGCTTGATGTCATCCTGCGCGAACGCCGCCAATACCCACTCTTTCACTTCGTACGTCGCGGCGCCGTATCCCTGCGTGAACGACTGGATGTCGGCGGCGGCAAGTTCCGCGACCGGCTTCGTGACGCCCGTCCGCACCGTGAACTGACCCAGGACGAAGGGCGATCCGAACTCCTGACCGTTGCCGCCGGAGGTCGAATGCATCGCGTTGAACCCCGCGCGCATGTTGTGGCGCCCACGGCTCATCGCGATCGTGTCGGACAGGTCGACCTGGTGGCTGTAGAGATCCGCCAATCGCGACTCGCCGATCGTCGCGAAGCCTGGGTACACGAACTGCGTCGACGGGTTATCGGGCGAGAATCGCGTGATAGGCGCACCGTAGAAGATCTGCACGTGCGCATCGTTCATCATCGTCGCGCTGACGACCGACTGATAGCCGCCTTGCCCGCCGTAGGCGCGTCGCGTGAACGTGCGGCCGGCGCTCGGAAGCGTCAGGCCGCCGACAACGCCCTGCGGGTTCGTGTCGCTGAAGCCGTCCACGTTCGCTTTCACCGACAGCGTCCGTCCGGCGCGCACGCGATGGTCCACGCGCGCGTTCAGCAGCACCTGCTTGTACGTACCGGTAAAGACGGCATTCGGCGATGCGGGCGATGAAATCGTGGATTCGCGTATCTGATGGCTGAATTCCGCCGCGACGAAGAGATGCGTGCGGTCCTTCAGCAGCGGACCCCCAAGCGATCCGCCGATCTGATGCAGTGCATCCGGCACCTTCATCGTCGCCGAGAGATTGTTGATCGCCGCCAGTGCGTCAATCGTCAGAGAGGGTTCGAGCCGAGCGGGACGGAACAGGACGAGCGTATCGCCGCGCACGACGTTCGTGCCCGATTTCGTGACGATGTTCACGGCGCCACCCGTCGTGCGGCCGTATTCGGCCGAGAACGCATTCGACAGGACCGTGAACTCTTGAACCGCTGACAGCGGCACGTTCGTGAATATGGTCTGCCGTCCCCACGCATCGTCGGCCGAGCTTCCGTCGAGCGTGAACGTCGTCTGGCGGCGGCCGCTGCCGTCGACGACGAACAGCACGTTGTTGAGAAAGAGATCGCCGGTGTTGATGGCAGGCCGGACCGCCGAATCGAGGAGCGGCAGATTCGTCAGCTTGCGGCCCACGATCGGCACGTCGTCGATGCGCTCCGAATCGAGCGTGACGCCGAGCTGCGGTTCATCCGTCCGGACGCCCTGCGCCGTTCCATATACCGTGATCTCGCTTGTGCCGCCGCTCGCCAGCAGCGTCGCGTCGACGGTCGCCGTTTCACCCGCCCGTAAGTCGAGCGGGTCCGTCTGTCTCGTCGAGAACCCGGGCACCGCGATCCGCACGACGTACTCGCCCGTCAGCGGCAGCGATGGAACCGTGTAAAACCCGGTGCGATCGGTCGTTGTTTCGCGGCTGATGCCGGTGTCCGTGTTCGTCACCGTCACGATCGCTCCGGGCAGTGCCCCGCCGGTCTGATCGACGACGCGGCCGCGAATCGTGGCGGTGCCTTGCGACTGCGCGAGGAGCAGCAGCGTGACCAGCGCGCCGATCATTTGGGGCTGACCACGTAATCCTTGAAGTAGCTCGTGCTGTCGGTTTTCGCCCACAAACCGATCTTTCCCGCCACCGGCGGACGCAGGACGGGATTGTTCTCGGGAAGCAAATCTGGATTCGGCGCCGCGCCGCCGCGGCCAGCTCCCGGCGCGCTCCCGAGGGCGTACTCGAGCGCGACGTCGCCATCGAGCCATGTCTTGATGGCGGCGCCGTCGACCGCCAGCTTCAGGTCGTGCCACGCGTTCCGATCGAGCATGAACTTCTTCGCGCGATCGCTGAACCGGATGTTCCGGCGGATGCCGTTGTGAAACTCCCACAGCGCGACGTTGTTCTCGGTGTCGTTGTATCGAACCGCCAGCCAGTCGCCGTTGGGCTTCACGTTGAAGAGAATTCCCGACGCGCGATCCGCGTCACCGGCGATCGTCTTGAACTTCACGCTGATCGTTCCGTTCGAGAACGTGTCGACGCTCTTGAGCACGGCGACCGGGAAGTACGCGAACTGCTTGGCGTTGTCCATCAGCTCCTCGTTCGAGGTGCCATAGAGCCGGCGCGCGCTCTGCACCAGCAGCCTGGTCGGATTGTCCTTGCTCGCGACCCACGGCCGCCCATCGACCATGATCACCTTGTCGGGGCCGTCCTGCGTCACGACCCACGTTCCGACCATCGGCTCGAACGTCGCGGGCGGTCTGCCGACCTGCTCGCTGCTCAAATCGACTTTCGTGTCCGCCGCCAGCAGCGGAATCAGCGCGAGCGTCCCGATCAGCGATTTCATGCCCGTCTCCTGCGAACGAAGAATGCGCCCGCGACGACCAGAGCGGGCCATATGCCATAGAACACCGCGGCCGCGCCTTTCGGCGCCACGGCGAGCGGATGTCCTCGGAAGATCTCGTCGGTCTCGACTGGCGGCTTCACGCCGGCCAGATCGTAGATCGCCTCCAGCACACCTTCTGCCGTCGTCGCACGGTTCATCGTGCGCTTGCCGCCGAGGTCGTACCAGATTTCGCCGTAATGCTGTGACGTCTGTTCGAAGATGCCGATGGAGGTCGCCGACACGTACCGGACCTGCGCCTGCGGCATCACGCGCCGGAGCTTCGAGAGCGCCCGCCGCTCGAGGTCCACGCGCCGCGGATCTTCCGGCGCGAGGTGCGCTTCGATGCTCAAGGGCGCGTGGATTTGCTCGAGCGCCTCCTCGTCCGCCCGAGCGAACGAGTTCATCCGATTCTCGGAAAAGTCCCAACTCGGCGTGATGAAGGTGCAGGCGAACAGCGTCGCGGCGGTCAGCGCGCCGAGGGCGATCGATTCATAGGCACGGCGTCGCACCGGCATCCCGAGCCGCAGCCAGATCGCCGCGACGACGAGGCCCGAAGCGATGAGCGCCGCCGCAATCGACACGACGTCGAGGCGTACGAGGCCGTGTTGAAATTCGCCGACCATCGCCGTCGGCGTGTATCCCGCGACGCGTTCCCACACACCGCCCTGCACGGCGGCGATGAAGTTGACGATCCACGTGCCGACCGTGACCGTGAGCGTCAGGATCGCCGCCGTCGACGGATGCTCGGTGATCGCCGCGGTCGACGCGGCTAGCGCTACCGTCAGCCCGGCGTTCAACAGATGTCCGGCTGCGACGGTCGCCAGTTCGGGAAGATAAATCGCGCCGCCGTAGCTGCGCCACAGGACGACGGCGATCAGAGGCGCGAGCGACGCGACGATCCACGCCGACAACAGCACCATGGCTTTCGCGCCGAGACGCACGAACGCCGGCATCGGATGTTGAAGCTCGAGCTTCAGCGCGCCGCTCTGCCGGTCTCCGGACACGAGGCGAATGCCGACGAACGGCAGCAGAAACGCTGCCGCGAGCTCGCACGCGGAGAACGTCGGAGCCCATACGCCGACGAGCGGCGAGAACGCTTCGCCCACCCCGGCGGAAGTGCCATTCAGTCCGCTCGCTTCCGCGTAGGTTCGCACCGCGCTGATGAACGACACGCCGACGAGCGGTCCCATCGCGAGCAGCATCACCCACCACGACTTCGACGCAGCGAGCTCGCGACGTTCCTTGTCGAGCAGCCACACGAACGCGGATCTACGTGAGCGCAAGGAAGACCTCCTCGAGATCCGCGGCCGGCGGCGTGCCGCGCGCGGCGGCGAGCGACGACAGCTCGGCGGGCGTCCCCTCGCCGCAGACGCGGCCGGCGCTCAGGAGCACGAAACGGTCGCAGATGCGAGCGGCGTCGGAGATCTGGTGAATCGAGAGAAAGAGCGTGCGTCCGGCGGCGGCGTACGAGCGGAGCGCGCGCGCGACGTCGCGCGTCTGTCGCAGATCCAGGCCGTCGAACGGCTCGTCGGCGAGCAGCACCGGCTGCGGCGTCAGCAGGCCGATGGCCAGCAGCACGCGCTTGCGCTGCCCCTTCGACAGCGTCCCGATCGGCGCATCCAGCAGCGGCACGAGGTCCAGCTGTGGGACGATGTCGGGCCCCGATTCCGGCACCGTCCCTCCGAAAAAGCCGGCAGTGAAGTCCAGCGCCCACCTGACCGTCTGCGACGGCCAGGGTGCGATGGCGTCGGGCATGTAAAAGAGGATGGAGGACCGCGCGCCGGGCGGAACAACGCGATCGTCGTGTCGCAGCGTGCCGCCGTCAGCCGGCAGCACGCCGGCGAGGCACTCGAACAGCGTCGTCTTCCCCGATCCGTTCGGTCCGATCAGACCGAGGATTTCGCCCGGCCGGATCGAAAACGACACGTCGGTCAGCGCGCTGAAATCCCCGTACCGTTTGGTGAGACCGGTGGCCTGGAGCAGCAACAGCCGGAATGTATCGGGAGCGTTTGGATTACTACCAGAGGCCGTACGTTATGGCAGAGCCTTTTTCCAATGACGCCCTTTGATGATGATCGCCCGCGAGTCGCGCAGCTCATCGCGAATTCGATCTTCGGCGCGGCGGTGATCCCGGTAGTACACGGGTCCGCGGTCGAACCACTCTCGGACGCGGCCGAGGTCAATCGGCTTGGGCTGCCTCAACCCGGACGGCTTCATGCAGAGGCTGAATACAAACGTGAGGCCAGTAGAGCTCAGCCGGGATTCGGGATTCGTGATTCGAGATTCGGCCGGCTAATCCCTAACCCCTAATCCCGAATCCCTACTGTGTGTGAGTCAGTTGTCGCCTTTGCGGTACTGTTCTTTACGTACTTGTCGAACCAGGTAATCTTCTCGGCGATCAGGTGCAGATGGGTTTCCCGCGCGGCGTAGCCGTGCGCTTCGTACGGCAGAGTGAGGTAGCGAACGGTCGCGCCATGTCCCTTCAGCGCCATGTAGAAGCGCTCAGACTGGATCGGGAACGTGCCGCTGTTGTCGTCCATCTCGCCGTGAGTCAGCAGAATCGGGTCCTTGATCTGATCGGCGTGGAAAAATGGCGACATCTTCCCGTACAGATCGGGGACTTCCCAGAACGTTCGGCGCTCGCTCTGGAACCCGAACGGCGTCAATGTGCGGTTGTACGCGCCGCTCTCGGCGAAGCCGGCCTTGAACAGACGCGAGTGCGCGAGCAGGTTCGCCGTCATGAACGCGCCGTAGCTGTGGCCGCCGACGCCGATGCGATTGCGATCGGCGACGCCCATCTCGACGACTTTGTCGATGGCCGCCTCGGCGCTCGACACGAGCTGTTCGACATAGTGATCGTTCGCCGTCTCGCCAGGTCCGACGATCGGCATCGTCGGACCATCGAGGATCGCGTAGCCGGCGAAGAGCAGGTACATGTGCGTGTTGCCCGGCGAGACGAGCGTGAAGCGGTTCGGCGAGCCGACGACCTGGCTTGCTGTATCGGTGTCCGAGAACTCGCGTGGGTACGCCCACACGATGACCGGCAGACGCTCGCCTTTCTTGTAGCCAGGCGGTAGGTACAGCGTCGCCGAGAGCTTCACGCCGTCCTTGCGTTGATACGTGATGAATTGCCGTTCGACGCCGCGGAACAGCTCCTGCGGATCCTTGAAGGTCGTGACGGCGCGCTTCGCGTCGCCGCCGGCCGTGCGCGTGTAGTAGTTCGGCGGATCGGTGCGCGATTCCGCGCGCGTCAGCAGCGTCTTCGCATCGGCCGTCATCGGCGCGACGACCGTCTCGTACGACGTCGCGTCGCTGCGGAAGAGACGATCGGTCGCGAGCGTCTTCAGGTTGAGTCGATCGAGGAACGGCCGATCGCCTTCGGGACCTGCGCCCTCGCCCGACAGGTAGATGTCGTCGCCGTTCTGCAGAATCGGCGCGCCGCGATTGCCGCCGCGGCCTCCGCCGCCGCCGGCGGGCGTCCCGTTGTCGCCGCGCGCCACCGGCGTCCCCGGATCGGCGTAGCGATCTTCCTGGCGTCGATCCCACAGCTTCCTCGGCTGTGCGCCCGGCTCGAGAAGCCAGGTGCGCACGCGCCGCGTCGCGCGGTCGGATTCGCTGACGAGGGCGATCCCTTTTTCGGTGAACGACACGCCGGTGTAGCGGTACTCGGTCTTCGTCAGCTCCGACGGTGTTCCGGCAAACGGCGCGGCGAGCGTCATCACCTTGTCGCGGAACGGCACTTTGTTTTTGAGGTTGCCTTCATCGAGCGCTTCGGCCCAGACGATCGTCGCCGGTTGATCGGGACGCCAGCGGTAATCGCGCGGCCCCGTGCGCACGCCGGTCAGCGTCACCCCTTCGCGCGACGGAATCTCCGCGACTTTTCGAGCCACCTCGCCTCGACGGTTCCAGATTTCCACGTCCTGCGGGAACCCGTCGAAGGGGATCAAGTGCGAGTAGGGACGCTTCACTTTCGACACGAGCACGTACTCGCCGTTCGGCGCCGGCGAGACCGATTCGAAGATCGCCGGCCGGCCAACGAGCGTCCTTCGACCGGTGGACGTATCGACCGCCGCGAGCTGGCTCGCGAAGTAGTACTCGAACAAGGTCTCGTCGAACGGCGTCCGGATCATGTCTTCGTACGTGGGAGCCGGGGCGGCCTTGTCGTGGTTCTCGAGCGTCGGCGGCCCGACCGGCACGATCGGTTCGACCGGCGCAGGTCCGCGATCGGGCGGCACGATCTCGCAGATGATCGTCACGTTGTCGTGCACCCAGATGCACGTGTCCGAGTCCTGCTCGGAGGTGGCGGCGTTCAATCGATCGCTGCCGCTCACCATCTTCGCCTGCCCGGTGGCGGTGTCGGCGATCCACAGCTGGATGGCGGTGTCGGTGATGTTCGCGAACGCAAGGTGCGCGCCGTCGGGCGAGAAGCGAATGTTCGTGAGGTTCGCGTTCGGCGGCACCTTCACGGGCGTTTCGCTTCCGTCGGCGATCTTCTTCAGCGTGATCGCGTAGGCGCCCGGGTTGCGGTGCTGCGCGTTGTTCTTCGGATCGACGCGCGATCCCGCCAGCCGGAGCGTCGGCCGCGCCAGCTCGGCGAGCGTCGGGTTCCCCTTGCGCATCGTCACCGCCAGCTGCTGCCGCGTCGGGCCGACGATGACCTGCGGAAGCGGCGGCTTGTCGAACGTCGCCACGATCTGCGGCGGCGGCAGCAGGTACCTTGGTTGATCCGGAGACTGCGCCAGCTGCGTCGGGGCGAGCAGCGCCGCAATGATGGCGACGGCGCGAATGGGACGGACAGCGAACATTGGACTACTCCTGGCCGCGAATTCTGCTATTCAGCTATTCAGCGAAAACACGAGCGGCGGCAAACGCAAGTCCCGGCAGGCTCGGCGAGTTGACGTCCTGAGCTTCGTCGTACGAGCCGAAGAGCACGTAGTCATGATCGCGGAGCACATAAATCTCGAGCGTGTTTTTCGCCGGGTCGACAATCCAGTATTGGGGACTTGAAACCTCGCGAGCAGCTGCATCTTCCGGCCGCGATCGCGCGCCTCCGTGCTGCGCGAGAGGACTTCCACCGCAAGGTCGGGCGGAATGCGGTTCGCGTCCCAATCCTCGAGCAAGTGACGGCGTTCCGGCTTGAAATAGACGACATCGGGCTGCACGACGTTGTGCTCGGAAAGAACGATGTCCAGCGGTGCGAGGGCGGAGACACCGCCCTGCGCTCGTTCATATTCGAGCAGGATCTCCTCAATATGCATCGCAACGCGCTGATGTCGAAGAAAGGGTGATGGAACCACAATCACTTCGCCGTCATACAGCTCGTACCGGCGGCCGTCGTCAGGCCATTGCTGCAGCTCGGCGAAAGTGACGCGCGGATCGGTCGCTTTCATGGAGCGCATTCTACATCGTCGTGCGAGGAGCGTCCCGCACCGATCAGCTGTGCTTTCCCCCATGAAATCGCCTGCACGGGCGCAAATCACTGCGCAGAATTTGCCGTGCGTTGCGGCGGCGCTGTGGCAGAATCTCGCCGAAACAAGGAGTCGATCCATGACGCGAATCTTCTATGCGTGCGCGGTGGCGATTGGCTTTGCTGTGTTCCTCGATGTGTCGCTGGTCCGCACGACCGCGGTCCAGCAGGCCGACGATGCCGTTCGGATCGACGCCGACGACATCGGCGGCGTCGTGAAGAGCGCGAAGGGACCCGAGGCGGGTGTCTGGGTGATTGCGGAGACGAACGAGCTTCCGACGAAGTTCGTGAAGATCGTCGTCACCGACGACCGCGGACGCTACGTGCTGCCCGATCTGCCGAAGGCGACCTACGACGTGTGGGCGCGCGGCTACGGACTGGTCGATTCGCGCAAGGTCCAGGCGATGCCGGGAAAGAACCTGAACCTGACGGCGGTCGTCGCGCCCGACCAGCGCGCGGCGGCGCAGTACTATCCGGCCGGATTCTGGTTCTCGATGATTCGCGTGCCGGAGAAGAGCGAGTTCCCGGGCAACGCGCCGGGCGGCAACGGGATCTCCCCCAACATCAAGAGCCAGGCCGACTGGATCCAGCGTCTGAAGTCGGGCGGCTGCACGGCGTGTCATCAGCTCGGCACGAAAGGGACGCGCGAGATTCCGAAGGAGCTCGGCACGTTCCACAGTTCGGCCGAGGCATGGGATCGACGCATCAAATCGGGACAGGCCGGCGCGCAGATGAGCGGCGGCCTCAACACATTGGGCCGCGAGCGCGCGCTGCAGATGTTCTCCGACTGGACCGATCGCATCGCGGCCGGCGAGCTGCCGCCCGCGCCTCAGCGTCCGCAGGGGCTCGAACGCAACGTCGTCATCACGCAGTGGGACTGGGCCGACCCGAAAGCGTACCTGCACGACGAAGTGTCGACTGACAGGCGGAATCCCACGATCAACGCGAACGGCCTCATTTACGGATCGCTGGAGCTGAGCGCCGACTATCTGCCGGTGCTGGATCCCGTTCAAAACAAGATCAGCCAGGTGAAGCTCACCGTCCGCGATCCGAACACGCCGCCGACGTCTCCGAAGATGGAGGCGCCGTCGCCGTACTGGGGCGAAGAAGCGATCTGGAACAGCAAGAACAACGTCCACAATCCGATGCTCGATGAAAAAGGACGCGTGTGGATCACCTCCGCCGTGCGTCCGTCGCCGAATCCGGACTTCTGCAAAGAGGGATCGAGCCATCCGTCGGCGAAGCTGTATCCGCTCGCGAATGCCGGACGGCATCTGGCCGTCTACGATCCGAAGACGAAACAGCTGACGCACATCAGCACCTGTTTCGGCACGCATCACCTGATGTTCGCCGAGGACGCGAACCGGACGCTGTGGACGAGCGGTGGCGGCCAGGTGGTCGGCTGGCTGAACACCAAGATGTTCGACGAGACCCACGACGAAGAGAAGTCGCAGGGCTGGACCGCGCTCGTCATGGACACCAACGGCAACGGCAAGCGCGACGCGTACGTCGAGCCGAACCAACCGGTCGATCCGACGAAGGACAAACGATTCGGCAGCGCGTTCTACGCCGTCGCGCCGGCGCCCGACGGTTCGATCTGGGGAAGCGTGCTCGGATTCCCGGGCGCGGTCGTTCGGTTGAATCCCGGATCGAATCCGCCGGAGACGGCGCTCGCCGAAGTGTACGAACCGCCGATGCCCGGCTTCTCGCCGCGTGGCGGCGATGTCGATCGCAACGGCGTCTATTGGACCGCGCTCGCGAGCGGACACATGGCGAGCTTCGATCGCCGCAAGTGCAAGGGACCGCTCAACGGCCCGAAGGCGACCGGTCAGCACTGCCCCGAGGGGTGGACGCTTTACGCGGAGCCGCTGCCGCAAATGAAAGGCGTCACCGAACCGGGGAGCTCCGAAGCGAGTTACTACACGTGGGTCGACTGGCACGGATCGCTCGGCCTCGGCGAGAACGTTCCGATCGACACGGGCAACGCGTCAGAAGGGCTGCTCGTGCTGAAGGACGGCAAGTGGGTCGTCCTGCGCGTTCCGTATCCGATCGGCTTCTACACGAAGTGGATGGACGGCCGGATCGACGATGCCAAGGCGGGTTGGAAAGGGCGCGGCCTCTACGCGACGGTGAGCACGCGCACGCCATTCCACATGGAGACCGGCAAAGGAACGACGAGCAAGGTGATGCACTTCCAGATGCGGCCCGATCCGCTGGCGAAGTAACGGAGTTCGCGATGCTATTCAGAGTCTCGAGAGTGATCGTCCTGCTCGCGCTTGCGGCGGCACCGGTGTCCGCCGAGGTCGTGCGGATCGAGGTGACGTCGCGCGCCGATCTCGTCGGAGGACAGCCGTTCGGCGCGGCCGGTCCATACGAGAAGCTCGCCGGCAAAATCTTCTTCGCCGTCGATCCGTCGCTGCCGGCGAACCGCATCGTCACGGACATCGACAACGCGCCGCGCAATGCGGCCGGCAAGGTCGAGTTCTCGTCCGACTTCTTCCTCATCAAGCCAAAACGAATCGAGCGTGGCAACGGCGCGCTGCTCTACGAAGTGTCGAACCGCGGCGGCAAGGGGATGCTCGGATTCTTCAACCACGCGACGGGCAGCCTCGATCCATCGTCTTTGGCCGACATGGGCGACGGTTTTCTGATGAAGCAGGGTTTCACGCTGTTGTGGGTGGGATGGCAGTTCGACCCGCCGCAGCGGGCAGGCCTCGTGCGCGTCTATCCGCCGGTCGCGACCCTTCGAGAGCCTCAGGGTCGTCCCGAGCCGGGTCGAGGGACGACGGAGAACGGCACGCCAATACGCGGCGTCGTCCGCAGCGACTTCGTCGTCACGGAACGTGAAGCCGATCATTCGCTCGCCGATCGCGATCACGCGGCGTATGCCGTCCTCGATCCGACGTCTCCCGACAACGTGCTGACGGTCCGCGATTCGGTCGAGGGACAGCGCCGGCTCGTTCCGCGCGATCAGTGGGGCTTCACCGCGGATCGGACGAAGGTGTATCTCAACGCGAAGTTCGAGCCGAACAAGATCTACGAGGTCGTCTACACGGCTGAAAACCCGCCGCTCGTGGGCCTGGGACCGGCGGCGATCCGCGACACGATCTCGATGCTGAAGTACAAGTCGGCCGACTCGTGGTCCATTCCGACCGGTGCGATTCGGCGCGCGGTCGGATTCGGCGTCTCGCAGAGCGGACGGTTTCTCCGCACGTATCTCTACTACGGATTCAACCGCGACGAAGGCAATCGCAGGGTGTTCGACGGCGTGATGGCGCACGTCGCCGGCGCGGGACGCGGCAGCTTCAACCACCGCTTCGCGCAGCCGTCGCGCGACGGACATCCGTACCTGAACTTCTTCTACCCGACGGACATCTTCCCGTTCACCGACGCGGCGGAAACCGATCCGGTGACCGGCGTGACCGACGGCCTGTTGACGCACGCCGGTTCTCCCGATCTCCTGCCGAAGGTGTTCTACACGAACTCGGAGTACGAGTACTGGGGCCGTGCCGCATCGCTCATTCACACGACGCCGGACGGCGCGAGCGACGCACCGCTGATGGACAACGTCCGCATCTATCTGCTGACGGCCGGACAGCACGGACCGGGTCCCTTCCCGCCGACACAGACGATCGGGCAGCAGCGCAACAACCCGCTCGACTACCGGTGGGCGATGAAGGCCCTTCTGCTCGACATGGATCGCTGGATCGCCGACGGCACGCCGCCGCCGCCGAGCCGATACCCGCACATCGGCGACGGCACGCTGGTCGCACCCGATCGGCTCCGCTTTCCGAAAGTACCGGGAGTGAGGACGTCGACGGCGGTTCACCGCGCCTACCGCGCCGATTACGGTCCGCGATTCATCACCGAAGGGGTCGTGACGATCGAGCCGCCGCGCATCGGCGCCGCCTTCCCGATTCTCGTGCCGCAGGGGGACGCGGACGGGAACGGCATCGCCGGCATCAGGATGCCGGAGCTCGCGGCGCCGCTCGCGACCTACACCGGATGGAATCTCTTCAACGCGCGCGCGGGGCCGACCGACGTGATCTCGAGCATGCAGGGGTCATATATTCCCCTCGCGCGCGCAGCGTCCGATCGGAAGCGCAGCGGCGATCCGCGCCAGTCGATCGAAGAGCGCTATCACGACAAGGACCAGTACCTGGGACTCGTCTCGAAGGCGGCGCTGCAGTTGATCGACGAGCGCTTCCTCCTCGCCGAGGATCTCGCGGTCATCCTCAAGAACGCCGGACGACATTGGGACCAGCTGATGTCGACGGCGACGACGTCGACCGGGCAACGTTAATCGACACAGAGTTGGCAGAGACACTGAGCAAACACCACAGAGACACGGAGACCCAGAGCCGTTCTTGTACAAAAGGAACTCTGGGTCTTTGTGTCTCTGTGGCTGACGCCTCCGTGTTCTCTTTTCACTCTGTGTCGGGACCTGGCGGAGCCGGTTTGCAAAATGTGCAAAGATGTCGTCCGGTTTCGTATTATCCGTTTTTGGATAAATCCACGATACGCCGCGAAGGCACGAAAACGCGAAGAAAGACTAGAGCTTTGGCGGCGGGCCGAACATGTCGTCTACCGTCATGATCTCGATCGCGCCGAGGTTCAGCGCGCGGATCGGAGCCTCGATCTTGGAACGGTCGCCGACGACAACAACGGCGAACCTGTCGGGTTGCACGTACTTCTGCGCGGCGCGCTGCACGTCGGCGGCGGTGACGGCCTGGATGTTCTGCACGTACTTCGAGAAGTAGTCGTCGGGCAGGTGATAGACGATCGCGTCCTCGAGGCGCCGTGAGACGTCGCCCGTCGTCTCGAAGGCGCTGGGATACCGCAGCGCGACGTAATTCTTCGCGCGCGCCAGCTCCTCGGCCGGCACGGCCTGACGGATGTTGCCGAGCTCCTTGAAGAACTCCTTCAGCGCGTCAGCGGTCTTGTCGGTCTGCACGCCGGCGGACGCGACGAATAGTCCCGCCGACGCGCGCATGTCGAACGACGATCCGGCGCCGTACGTATATCCGTGCTCCTCCCGCAGATTCGTGTTCAGCCGCGAGCTGAACGATCCGCCGAGAATCGTGTTCATCACCTGGATCGGAAAGTAGTCGGGCGTCGAGCGCGGGACGCCGATCCAGCCGATGCGAATCTGCGACTGCGGCGCCTCCGGCTTGTCGACCAGGTAGATCTGGCGCATCGCCGGCTGGTCGACGTTCGGCAGCGTCTGCGACGATTTGGTTGCGGCCTGCGTCCTCCACGAACCGAAGCTCTTCTCGAGGAGCGGCACGACTGTCGCGCGCGCCACGTCGCCGACGACGAGCAGCGTGGCGTTGTCGGGACGGTACGCCGACGTGTAGAAGGCGCGCAAATCGTCGGTCGTCATCGCCTTCACCGCTTCGGCCGTGCCGAACATCGGCGTCCCGTACCGATGCGTCGGACCGAACAGCACGCGGGAGAACGTGATCGACGCGATCGTCGGCGGGTCGTCGCGCGCCTGCAGAATGCTCGTCAGCCGTTCCTGGCGCAGCCGCTCGAGCTCGTCTTTCGGAAACGTCGGTCGCTCCGCGACGTCCGCCATGATCGGCAGCGCATCGGCCAGCCGCGCCACCGGGACGTGCAGCCGGACGCCGGAGGAATCGATGCCGCTGCCGGCGCCGAGATCGGCACCGAGATAGTCGACCGCGTCGGCGATCTCCAGCGACGATCGCGAGCCGGCGCCCTCGGTGAGCATCGCGGCGGTGAGGTTCGCTGCGCCGAACTTGCCGGCAGGATCTTCGGCCGTACCGCTGAGCACGAGCAGATTCACCTGCACGACCGGCACCTTGTGCTGCTCGACGATCCAGACCGGCAGGCCGTTGGCGAGCTGCAGCTTCTGAATCGCCGGCAGATTGAGCGCCGGCGGCGGGCCGGGCTGCGGCGGATGGCTGCGATCGGGCGCCTGCTGCGCGAGTGGCGTTGTACCGATCGCGAGCCACAGAGCCAAGACGATGCGACCTGTCGACATTTTTTAGTTTCTCGCGGGGCCCATCATTTTTCAAAACGCCGGGGCCCCACCCCCGGCGCTGACGCGCTCGCACCGTAGTGCTCGCGCGTATTTAGAACAGAACGTCACAAGACGCGACTGACCCATTGGGTCTTATTTCTTGTCGGGTTCCACCGCCAGCTCCACGCGTTTGCCGAGCGGCAGGAAGCGCAACGCGGCGGCGCGCACGTCGGACGCGGACAGCGCGCGGTAGCGGCTCAGGTCTTCGTTGAACCAGTCCGGATCGCCCGTTTCGGTGAAGTACGCATTCAGCTGATCGGCCTTGCCGCCGAAGCCGCCGACGCGCTCCATCCGGTTGAAGAACGACGACTCGATCTGATTGATCGATCGCTGCAGCTCGTGATCGGTCGGCTCTTCCCGCTGCAGCTTCTGAATCTCCTCGTCGATCACCTTTTGCAGCTCGCCGACCGCGTGGCCCGGACGCGGCGTCGCGACGATCTGAAACGCCGAGGAGATCGCGCCCGACGACTGGAACGCGCTGACGTCCTGCGCGATCTGCATGTCGTAGACGAGCCGTTTGTACAGGCGCGAGTTCTTGCCGCCCGCGAGGACGTCGGCGACCACGTCGAGCGCGCCGTCGCCCGGCTCGAGGTGACGCGGCGTCAGCCACGCGAGGTACAGGCGCGGCAGCTGCACGCGATCAGTGATGGTCTTGCTCTGAACGCCCGTCAGCTGCGCGCCCGGAATCGTCATCGGTTCGGCCGCAGGCCCCGGCTTCACGTCGCCGAACCATTTCTCGACGGCGGCGCGCGTCTTCGCCGAATCGATGTCGCCGGCGACCACGAGGCTGGCGTTCGCCGGCGAGTAGTACTTCTTGAAGAACTCGACGACGTCCTCGTAGCTCGCCGCGGTGAGATCTTCCATGTAGCCGATGACCGGCCAGTGGTACGGATGTCCCTGCGGATAGAGCATCTCGCTCATCATGACTTCGGCCATCCCGTACGGCCGGTTCTCGTAGCTCTGACGCCGCTCGTTCTTCACGACGTCGCGCTGCGCGTCGACGGTCTTCGGCGTCATCGAGTCGAGCAGATACCCCATGCGGTCGGACTCGAGAAACAGCGCGAGATCGACGGCGTTCGACGGCACGTTGATCCAGTAGTTCGTGCGATCGGTTTCGGTCGATCCGTTGTTGTCGCCGCCGGCAGCCTCGAGCCACGCGTCGAACTCGCCGGGCTTGACGTGACCGGACCCCATGAACATCAGGTGCTCGAACAGATGCGCGAACCCCGTGCGTCCCTGTTTCTCGCGCGCCGATCCGACGTGGTACCACATGTTCACCGTCGCGATCGGCACGCTGTGATCCTCGTGGAGGATGACCGTCAATCCGTTCGGCAGCGTGAACTGCGTGTACTTGAGCTCGAGCTTCGGAGGCGGCGTCTGGGCAAACGCGGATGCCGCGAGCGCGAGCATCAGGAGAGCGGAGGCAGCGCGTTTCATGAGCCTCGATTCTACGCTCGCCTGAAAGGCTCGCGCTACAACCTGAAAAGGCTCGCGCTACAACTCTGAAAGGCTCGCGCTACAACCTGAAAAGGCTCGCGCTACACCCCTGAAAGGCTCGCGCTACAACCCTGAAAGGCTCGCGCCCGTCTGAAAGACTCGCGCTCCACAGACGATCATGATGAAATAACGTCGTGCCGGAAACGCGGCCGCTCGTCGGCGTGATCATGGGCAGCAAATCGGATTGGGAGACGATGAGCGCCGCCGATCACGTACTGTCCGAATTCGGAATCCCGCACGAATGCCAGGTCGTTTCCGCCCATCGGACGCCCGCGTGGATGGCCGAGTACGCATCGCTCGCCGCAGGGCGTGGCATCGAAGTGATCATCGCCGGCGCCGGCGGTGCCGCGCATCTTCCCGGGATGGTCGCATCGCACACGATCCTGCCGGTCATCGGCGTCCCGGTGAAGAGCGCCGCATTGAACGGTCTCGACTCGCTGCTCTCGATCGTCCAGATGCCGAAGGGGGTGCCGGTGGCGACGGTCGCCATCGGCGCGTCGGGCGCCGCGAACGCCGGCCTGCTCGCCGTCGCGATTCTGGCGACGGCGCGGCCCGAGCTGCGCGCGAAGCTGCAGAAGTACCGCGACGACATGGCTGCTGATGTGCGCCAACAGAGATTGTGAGATTGCTGATTTCTGCGATCAATCAGCAATCTGCAATCATCAATCTGCAATGTAATGTCCCGCGTCATCCCCCCCGGATCCACGATAGGCGTCCTTGGCGGCGGCCAGCTGGGCCGCATGTTCGCCATGGCGGCGCGCCGTCTCGGCTACCGCGTGCACACGCTCGCCCCGGACGACGACACGCCGACGGGACAAGTGGCGGACGTCGAAATCAACGCGTCGTACGACGATCTCGATGCCGTCCGCGCCTTCGCCAGCGCCGTCGACGTCGTCACCTTCGAGTTCGAGAACGTGTCGGCGGCGGCGGCCGAAGCGGCCGAGTCGCGCGCGCTCGTGCGTCCGAACGGCCGCGCGCTCCACGTCGCGCAGAACCGGATCCGCGAGAAGACGTTTGTCGCCGATCTCGGGCTGCCGGTCACGCCGTTCGCGCCGGTGCGGACCGAGACGGAGCTTGCGGCGGCTATTAATAACGTAGGCACGCCCGCCGTGCTGAAGACGGCGGCGTTCGGCTACGACGGCAAAGGTCAGGTGAAAGTCGCCTCGCGCGACGCCGCCGCAGCCGCCTGGACGTCGCTCGGTCGCGCCGAAGCCATCCTCGAACGGTTCATCGACCTGGACCGCGAAATTTCGGTCATCGGCGCGCGCGCCGCCGGCGGCGAATGGTCGCATTTCGGTCCGATCGAGAACGCGCACGATCGCCACATCCTCGACGTATCGGTGATGCCCGCCGGCGTGCCGACGCCGACGGCGCGGCAGGCCGTCGACGTCACGCGAAGCGTCATGGCGGCGCTCGATTACGTCGGCATCCTGTGCATCGAGTTCTTCATCGCGCGCGACGGATCGCTGATGGTGAACGAGCTGGCGCCTCGGCCGCACAACTCGGGTCATCTCACGATTGAGACGTGCCGCACGAGCCAATTCGAGCAGCAGCTGCGCGCGATTTGCGGCCTGCCGCTCGGATCGCCGGACGCGCTTCAGCCGGCCGCGATGGCGAACATCCTCGGCGATCTCTGGGAGTCAGGGGAGCCCGACTGGTCCGCCGTATTCGCCTTTCCTTCCGTGAAACTTCATCTGTACGGAAAAGCAACGGCTCGCGCGGGAAGAAAGATGGGACATCTGACGGCGCTCGCCGCGACGAGCGAAGAAGCGCGCGCGCTGGTCGTTCGGGCGCGCAGTGCATTGCGCGCGGGCAACCGCAGAGATCGTTGATACAAGGAGAAGATTTCTCTGCGGTCTCTGCGCGCCATTCGGCCGGTTCCGCTGGGCGCGCGAATTGCTTCTCCTGAGGCGTGCGGCTCAGCCATAGCGTACTCGCCGCGGGATTCGCGGTCGCGCTCCTGGCACCCGTTGGTGCAGCCGATCGCTTGATTGAAGCCTCGCCTTCCACAGCCGGCCGCTCCAACGTCCTCGATCGGTTCTTCGCGCTCAGCGATCCAACGCCATCCGACGTGCGCGCGCTCCGTCATCTCGAGGCGCGCAACGATCAGTTCGACAAAACGGCGTGGATGGATGTGTGGACCGAAGCCGATCGGTCCGGCTTCCGTTACACAATTGTCGGCGAAGGCGGATCGGACTACATCCGGTCGCGCGTCTTCAGGGCGACGCTGAAGACGGAAGCCGAGATGTGGGCATCGGGCGCGCCCGACCGCGCCGGCTTCACGCTCGATAATTACGTTTTTGAAGATCGCGGCGAGCAGCCGGACGGCCTCGTGTCATTGCAGGTGAAGCCGCGACGAAAGGACGTCCTGTTCGTCGACGGATCGATCTTCTTGAATCCCGACGACGGCGATTTGGTGCGGCTGGAGGGACGGCTGTCGAAGTCTCCTTCGTTCTGGACGCGCCGCGTCGAAATCGTCAGATGGTTTCGCCGCTTTGCGGGCTTCCGGATGCCGGTCGCCGTCGAATCGGTGGCCAACATCCTCATTGCGGGACGGTCGACCTTCCGAATGACTTACGAATACGAATCTGTCCACGGCCACCACGTCGGCGATCCACAACCGCAGCGGCGCACGGCGGAACTGCGTTAAAATTTCCACATCACCTTCACTCTTCCATATCTGCTCGTCGCCGCGCTCGTCACGTTTCAGGGCGCCGCGCTCCAGCGTTTTCTCGCGCGTGGAGACAGCCCGGCGGTCGCGTACCGCGCGCTGCGTCATCTCGAGGCGCGCAACACGAAGTTCGGCGCGAGCGGCTGGATGGACGCGTGGACGGAGTTCGACGACGAGCACGGGCTCCAGTTCGAGATCGTCGCCGAGGGCGGCAGCGGATACGTGCGCAAGAAGGTACTGCGCGCGGCGCTCGAGGGCGAACAGCGGATCTGGGCGGCGCGCGAGCCGCAGCGCGCATCGCTGACGGCGGAGAACTACACGTTCCTCGAGCGCGGCCTCGGACCCGAGGGGCTGGCGGCGGTCGCGATCACGCCGCGCCGCAAGGACGTGCTGCTCGTCGAAGGCGCCATCTTCGTCGAGCCCGACCAAGGGGATCTGCGGCGCATCGAAGGGACGCTGTCGAAGGCGCCGTCGTTCTGGACGCGCCGCGTCGAGATCGTGCGGCGCTACGAGAGAATTGCCGGCGTGCGCGTCCCGGTGTCGATCGAATCAGTAGCGAGCGTGCTCATCGCAGGACGCTCCACCTTCAAGATGACCTACCAGTACGAGACGATCAACGGCCAGCACGTCGGCGATCCGCGTCCCCAGCAGAGCGGCGGCGTCACGCACTGATTCGGGCTCGCTGCCCCCTGAATAATCCCGACAAACGATCCGATCATTCTCTGCTCATCATCCGCAAGGCGATTGCGAACAAGAGAAATCCGACAGCGCCGCGCCAGTAGCCGACCGGTTCCAGCAGAAACACCGAATGGCTGAATGCGATCGTGGTGCCCACCGCGAACGCGAGCGCCGCGAGACCAATCAACAACCAGCACAGATTTCGCATGCCGCGGGATTATACGGTCATCGTGCGGCGCGCCGGACGCGATTCACGCGTTCGCCACGTGCGCGACGGTCTTCTGAACGAGCCGCAGGTACGCGCGGATCGTTTTCTCCAGATGCGGGATCGGCGTGTCTTCTTCCTTGCAGTGCGACAGACCGTTCGACGAGCACGCGAACATCATCACGACCGGCATGTGCGGCACCATTTCGGCCGCATCGTGCAGCGGACCTGACGGCAGGCGTGGCGCGTCGCCGGTCTCCTCGCGGACCGCTTCCTCGCACAGACCGACCAGCGCCGTATCGAACGGACGCGGATCGATCCGCCACAGCGGCCGCCACTCGACGGCCACGTTGTTGTCCCTGGCCGCGCGATCGGCCGCGGCATGCGCGTCGCGCAGCATCGCCGCGAGCGCGTCGGGATCGAGCGCGCGCTGATCGAGCGAGATCTCGCATACGCCCGGCACGGCGGTCACGATCTTCGGTTCGACGTCGACGACGCCCACGGTGCAGACGACGCCCGCTCCGGGGCGCGAATGGCGCTTCGCGATCTCGCGGCATTCGAGCGCCGTCTGCGCGGCCGCGAGGAATGCGTCGCGCCGCATCGGAATCGGCGTCGACCCGGAATGCGCCGCCTGGCCGGTGAAACGGAGCGTGTTCCGCTCGACCCCGAACGTGCCGAGCACCACGCCGGTCGACTTGTTCATCGACTCGAGCACCGGTCCCTGCTCGATATGCAGCTCGAGGTAGGCGCGCGCGTCGATCGCCTTCAGCTCGCGATGCGCGTCGCGCATGCGCTCGAGCGAGACGCCGTTCTCCGCGAGCGCGTCGACGAGCCTCGTCCCCTGCCGATCCGTCAGCTCGCGCACCATGTCGATATCGAGGCTGCCGGCCGCCGCGGACGATCCGAGCAGGCTGCGGCCGAACCGCGCGCCTTCTTCGTCGGCCCAGTCGACCAGCTTCAGGGTCACGGCCGGTTTTGCGGCGGCGTGCATGCGCAGCGCCTCGAGCGCCGCCATGACGCCGAGGCAGCCGTCGAGCCATCCGCCGTTCGGCACTGAATCGAGATGACTGCCGACGATCACCGTCTTCGTCGACGCGCCGGGAAGGGCGACCCAGTTGTTGCCGGCCGAATCGGTGTCGACGCCCAGCCCGAGCTCCGCGATCCTGCCGCGAAACCAGTCGCGCGCCTCGCGCCACACCGGACCCCACGCGAGCCGCTGCGCCCCGTCTGCCGTCGAGGTGCGGGCAGCCAGCTCGCGAAGATCGTCGATGACGCGTTGTGCATTCATGGTGAAGACTCAACGCGCGGCGCGCATATCGGAGGCCGCGCATCGCGGGCGGCCATTATAGATTGCGCAGAACGATCGCCGGATCGACGGCGCTCGCGCGCCGCGCGGGCAGAAGCGCGGCGGCCGACGCGACGAGCGCCATCGCGGCTGCGACGAAGACGAGGAGCCGCGGATCGAGATCGGCGACGCCAATCAGCCAGCCGCGCAGCAGCCGCCACGCGACGAGCGCGGCGGCCAATCCGATGGCGCAGCCAGCCGCGGTCAGTCGCAGGCCGTCGGCGAGCACGAGCCGCAGGACGCGCGCCGCATCGGCGCCGAGCGCGAGGCGGATGCCGATTTCGCGCAGGCGCGACGACACGGAATACGACAGCATGCCGTAGACGCCGATCGCCGCGAGCAGGAGCGCGGCGCCGGCGAAGAGCGCGACGACGCTCGCGTTGAATCGCGGCCGCGCGAGCGCGACGCTGACGCGCTCGTCCAGGGTCTGCAGATCGAAAATCGGCATCGACTGGTCGACCGACGCGACCGCGCTGCGCAGGGCCGGGACAATCGCGGCCGTGTCGCCGCGCGTTTTGACCAGGACGATCGTGTCGGGATAGGAGAACTGCAGGTACGAGGTGTAGAAATCTGGATGGAACGCAGAGAACGCAGAGCCCGACGCCGCGCCATCGTACGGCACATCTCCGACGATGCCGACCACTTCCACCGGATTGGAAGGATCAGTAAATCCCGTCGCCGATCCGAACCACACGCGCTTGCCGATCGGGTTCGCCCCCGGCCAGAAGCGGCGGGCCGCCGTCTCGTTGATGACCGTCACCGGCGGACGCCCCTTGCGATCGGCCGCCGTCAGCAGGCGGCCGGCAACCAGCGGCACGCCGAGCGTGCGGAAATACGCCGCCGAGACGTAGTGCCGTCCGACGGACGGCGCGTTTCGCGGATCGACCGGCCTGTCCGGAAAGAAAACCGTCGTCCGGGCGCCGCCCATGAACGGCGTCGCGCGATTGACCGCCGCGGAGACGACGCCCGGCACCTGCTCGATCCGCGCGAGCACACGCTCGATGATGGCCGGTCCATCAGCCGGCGCGTACCGCGAATTCGGTGGACGGACCCAGAACGTCAGCACGCCGTCCGGCGCGAAGCCGGCGCGAAGCTGCTGCATCCCGGCGAAGCTTTCGAGCAGCAGCCCTGACGCCGTCAGCAGCAGCACCGCGAGCGCCACCTCGGCGATCACGAGTCCGCCGAGCGCGCGGCGCCGGCCGCCGGTGCGGACGTCTTCCTTCAAGGCGGGCACGAACGTCGCCCGCGATGCCTGGAGCGCCGGCGTCAGGCCGCAGGCGATCGTCGTGGCCACGGTGATCAGCAGCGTGAACAGCAGGACGCGCACGTCCAACGCCGGCGCGGCAAACGGCGCGAAGACCCCGTAGTCGTTGCGCGCCGACGCCATGATTGCCGGCGACGTGCGGGCGAAGACCTCGACGCCCCACTCCGCGAGCAGAACGCCGAAGGCCGCGGACGCGACCGCGAGCAGCAGCGCTTCGGTGAGGAGCTGCCGCACGAGCCGGCCGCGGCTCGAACCGATCGCGAGCCGCACGGCCATTTCTCGCTCGCGCGTGCGCGCCCGGGCGAGCAGCAGTCCCGCCACGTTCACGCACGCGATGAGCAGCACACACGATGCGGCAGCGAGCAGCACGAGCACCGAGCGCCGGAGCGTCGGATCGATGCGCGCGTCGCCGATCGGCAGCGCCATCGCGCTCCATCGGGCATCGCGCGGGCCGTCGGCGTCGGCGAGCCTCGGACCGATCGTCGCCAGCGCGGCGTTGGCCTGCCCGAGCGTCGTGCCCGCGCGCAGCCGCGCGACGACGCTGATGAAATGCTGCGGCGTCGTCAGATAGTCCGAGTAAATCAGCCGCGGCGCGAGCGCGCGCGGGATCCACACGTCCGCCTTGCCGTTCAGCCCCGTGAACGACGCCGGCAGCACGCCGGCAACCGTCAGCGGGTCGTCGTTCAGCCGGATAGTGCGCCGGACGATGGACGGATCGGCATTGAACCGTCGGCGCCAGAGGCGCTCGCTGATCAGAGCGACGGCGTCGTCCTCGCCGGCGAACAGGCGGCCGGCGATCGGCGACACGCGCAGCGTGTCGAAGTAATTCGGCGACACGGTCTCGCCGTCGACCTGCTCCGGCGTCTGCTCGCCGCCGCTCAGGCTGATGTTGGTGGAGGTGAAGGTCGCAATCGATTCGAACGCGTAGGGAGCGACCGCCCCGACGATGTCAATCACCGGTTTCGACCATCGGAGGCGGACCGTGCCCTCGCGAGGAGTCGAACGGTTTATATAAAGGATGACCAGTCGATCGACCGCGGTGAATGGCAGCGGCCGCAGCAGCGCCGCGTACGCCACGCTGAACATCGTCGTCGTCGCCGCGATGCCGAGCGCGAGCGTGACGACGGCGACGGCGACGACGCCGCGCATCCGGGCAAACGTCCGGAGGGCGTAGCGAACGTCGTGCAGTAGGGTTTCCAACGGTGATGAAGACGCGGCCGCGAACGCTGATGTTAACGACGGCAACTCCTTTTTCATCACACTCGACTCGAACATCGCCTCCGACACGATTCAGCTCGCGCAGGTGACCCACGAGCTCGATCATCTCGACCGGTCCCGGTACGCCAACTGATTCGCGTTCTTTCACCATCAGCTGTTTTCGAACGGACCCACAGAGCGCAGCGCGCATCGCGTTCGGTGCGATCGCCGTGCACGCGATGTCAGCGACTGCCGACCCGCGGTAACCAGCGCGCCTCCGTTGTGCGCCTTCGTGTTCCGAACGTCAAGAAACTGACACAACTGGACACGAGATCACGAAGTACGCCCGCCCGCAGACTTTTGGGCTCGCGAGTCGATATCTCTCGGCACTGAGGCTCGCACGTCATTCCGAAACGTGTGGGATCGAGCCTGAGCGATCTCGATCGGAGGTCGGCACCCGATCTGCATCACGAACGGGTACACGAACATGCGAAACCTTCAATTCGGTACGTTGTAGGCCGGGCTGCGCCATGGGGACAAAGACCCGCGGTCGCTCGTCTCGTCGTCCAACGGCACGGTCAGGAACACTAAAACCGTTGTCGCGCAGACACGCGGGTGAGCCAGCGTGGCTCACCGTTTCTCAGCTCGCGCGCCGATGGCAGCTGGGACGCACGACAATCTACAAATTCATCGACAAGGGAACCCTGCCTGTCTGGAAAGTCGGCACGCACTTATTCCGCATCGCCCTCGCCGACGTCTTGCGATTCGAAGCGCGCAACCGGCGTTATCGCAAGTAGCCGATCGTCACCGACAACTTCCATCGCTTCATCGTCCGTCCACGTCGACGCCGATCGAGTCTCACTCGAACCTCATGAGGTGGGGGCAGCCACTTCAACAGTTTTCCCGCAGGCACTTTTTGGCTAGCCGGTCCGACATATCGTTCAACCGCGGCGCGAAAAGTTACTGCCACGATCAATACTAAAATCGTTGGAAGCATGAGCGGACATGCAATACGCACAATGCAGGAAGTCGACGCCGCGCCACGCCGTGGGGAAAGAGATCCGAGGAGGAGTTCGTCTCGTATGTCCAGCGCACAGTACGAAACGCCACGACTCTCGCCGTCGCGTCACGCCGTCGAACCCGCGTGGCTCACCGTGTCTCAGCTCGCGCGCCGATGGCAACTCGGACGCAGGACAATCTACAAATTCATTGACAGCGGCATCCTGCCGGTGTGGCAGGTCGGCACGCATCTGTACCGAATCGCATTCGCGGACGTCGTGCGATTCGAAGCGCGCAACCGGCGCTGTCGCAAGTAACTGCTAGTTCTTCGTAGTTCTTCTTGTCGCCCGTTGGGGCGCCTCGCTTGGTCTTGCGCGCTGTTGGTACGGTCACGCGACTCCAGCCGACTCCAACCCATTTTCAGCCTGAGCACTTCCCGAAAAGAGAACTCTTCGCGCAGTTTTCGTTTGACTTCGTTTGATCGCCAGCGACTTAATGCGTCCTTTGGGCGCGGAATCAGAAACGATTCTGTTGCACAGAAGCGCGCATGGTGGACCGAGCTACGTCACGATCGTCACGCGGAATGCACGCCGGCGTGTGTCCGCCGATGCGCGCAATTTACGGCGGTGTGCGTCCGACAGTGCGCGGAACGTTCGTTTCCCACGGCCCTTCGTGTTCGGTCGTTGTCTGCGGCGACCACGGCGCGCGGACCGTCCGACCGTGCCGCGAGCAACTGCGAAAGCTTCAATACGACAACTTCGAAGTGATCGTCGTCGACGACGGATCAACGGACGGCACGGCGGAAATCGTGCGCGCGTACCGGTTCCGCGTGGTCGTCACGCGCAACTGCGGATTGAGGCGCGCGCGAAACATCGGGCTGCAACCGGCGGCGCGACTGTATGGCCGCTTGGCTCGTCATCAGGTATTCGCAAAGGTCGGCTACTTGTTCCGATTCTAGCGACGCCGCAAAACGGAAACATGCGCTGCGCTTTCAGCATTTCGCCACGCCGATCGCCATGCAGATGACCGGAGATTCTCAGGCAGAACTCCGTGTGCCGGTTCGTACGCTGGCGCCGTCGTCTGTGTCAGTCGGCCCGTCGAACGGAGCACGTCCGACCATCCGAGGGAAGTTTCTCTTCGTCGGCGATCGCAAGCTCTATGTGCGCGGCGTGACCTACGGAGCCTTCCGGCCGGACGCGGACGGGAACGAATATCACGACCTCGCCACCATCGAGCGCGATTTCGCGCAGATGGTGGAAAACGGCATCAACTGTGTTCGAATCCCTCACACGATGCCGCCGCGCTCATTGCTCGATGCCGCGCATCGACACGGACTCTGGGTGATGGTTGGGCTGTCGGCCGAACAGTATCTCGGCTTCGTCATCGACAAGCGGAGGGACCTTGACCCTGAGCGCGTGCTGCGCGACCGGGTACGACGCTGCGTCGGCCATCCAGCGCTTCTGGCCTACTCGCTCGGCAACGAAATCCCGGCGCACATTGCGAGGTGGTACGGACATCGCCGGGTAGAACGCTATCTCGAGTGGCTGTATCGCGCGGTGAAAGATGAAGACCCTGATGGACTGGTCACGTACGTGAACTACCCCTCGACGGAATACCTGGAGCTGCCGTTCCTCGATCTCGTCAGCTACAACGTGTATCTCGAAAGGCAGTCGGCGCTCGATGCGTACCTCGCGCGCCTCCAGAATGTTGCGGCGGACCGTCCGCTGATCCTCAGCGAGCTGGGACTGGACGCGTTCCGCAACGGCGAGTTCGCGCAGGCCCAGAGTCTCGACTGGCAGATCGAAACCGCCTTCGCCGGCGGCTGTGCCGGCGTTTTTGTTTTCTCCTGGACCGACGAATGGCATCGGGCCGGAGCCGAAGTGGACGACTGGGCCTTCGGCATCACCGACCGCGAGCGTCGACCCAAGCCCGCCCTCGTTGCCGTTCGCGAGAGGTTCGACGAGGTGCCCTTTTGGGATCTGCCGTGGCCGCGCGTCTCAGTTGTCGTGTGCACATACAACGGATCACGGACGATCCGCGGTTGCCTCGACGGTCTGAAGCGGCTGGATTATCCAAACTATGAGGTCATCGTCGTCGACGACGGTTCGACCGACGGTACGGCGGACATCGTGGACGAATACGATGTTCGGTTGATTCGGACCGAAAACCGCGGCCTGAGCAGCGCGCGCAATACTGGCCTGCACGCGGCCACGGGCGAGATCATCGCCTACATCGATGATGATGCGTGTCCGGACACGCATTGGCTCAAATACCTGGCGTCAACCTTCAGCGCCACGAACCATGCAGGCGTGGGCGGACCGAATATCCCGCCACCGGATGACGGGCCGATCGCAGAGTGCGTCGCCAATGCGCCGGGCGGTCCCGTACACGTGCTCCTTTCCGACCGCGAGGCGGAGCACATCCCAGGCTGCAACATGGCGTTCCGCAAAGCGTGCCTCGAAGCGATCGGCGGGTTCGATCCGCAGTTCCGCGTCGCCGGCGACGACGTGGACGTGTGCTGGCAGCTTCAGGAATGCGGCTGGACGCTCGGGTTCCACCCGACCGCCATGGTCTGGCACCATCGCCGCAACTCCGTGCGCGCATATTGGAAGCAGCAGCGAGGCTATGGGCGGGCCGAGGCGTTGCTCAAGAAGAAATGGCCGGAGAAATACAACGGGACGGGGCAGCTCACGTGGGCGGGTCGAATCTACAGCCGCGGGCTCACGCGGGCTCTCGATTTCCGAAGGGGACGTATCTATCACGGCATGTGGGGGGGAGCGCCGTTCCAACGGCTGTACCACCCGGCGCCTCACGCGCTCTATTCGCTATCGCTGATGCCCGAATGGTACCTCGCGATACCCGTTCTCGCCGTGATCTCGGCGCTCGGCACCCTGTGGCGCCCGCTCCTGTTCGCGGTGCCGCTGCTGGCCTTCACCACGATGGCGCCCTTCATTCAAGGGTGGTTGAGCACGAGCGGCGTCTTCCCGACGACGCTCTGCGGTCGTCAGGCCCGGCTCCGACGATTCGCGCTGCGCCTTCTCACGGCGCTGCTCCACGTGCTCCATCCCGTTGCGCGTCTGTGCGGCCGGCTGGAGGCAGGATCGTGCCCATCGGCCCGCGGGGTTCGGCCTTCCTTCCCGCGGCCGCGGGCCTTCGCGCGCTGGACCGAGCGAGGGGAGGCGCCCGACGCGCGGCTCCGAAGTGTGGAGGAGACGCTGCGCGCGGTCGGATCCACCGTGCGGCGGGGCGGCGATTGGGATCGCTGGGACCTGGAAGTGGCATGCGGCACGCTCGGCGCCGCGCGTCTGATCATGGCGGTTGAAGATCACGGAGCCGGCAATCAGCTCATACGGGCGCGTTGGTGGCCGACGATGTCGGCGGTGACGCCGGTACTCACCATGGCGGCAACGGCCCTTGCAGTGGCAGCCGGATTCGACCGGGCGTGGCCCGCCGCAGCCGTTCTCGGCATCGCGGCCGCGTCTGTGGCCCTGCGGGCGGCGTGGCATTGCGGGTTGGCGATCGCTGTCATCGAACGATGCGTCTCGGACCAGGCAGTCACCGCGGACTGACGACATGCGATCTCGAATCCACATCCTTATTGCTGTTCTCGTCTGCGGCTTCAGCGTCATGCCGGCGCGCGCGCAGACGGCGGCGCCGGCCGGGGTCGTCGTATCCGGCGTGATCGTCGACCAGAGCGCCGGCGTGATTCCCGGAGCGGCTGTGACCCTGCTCGGTCAGGCCGGCGCGATGCGCAGCACGACCTCGCAAGCCGACGGGACCTTCAGCGTCGACGGAGTCGCCCCGGGGGCATACGTCTTGAGAGTCGAGCTCTCCGGTTTCGAAACCTACCAGAAACCCATTGCTGTCACCCAGGAGCCGTCGCCTCCACTCAAAATCGCGATGCGTGTCGCCACGCTCGAAACCGATGTCACGGTGGAAGCCGACGAATCCGCGGACACGTTTTCAACGTCGAACAGCAGCGGCGAGACGATGAGGATGGACAGCGAGTTTCGCAGCGCGCTTCCGATTGTCGCCGACTTTTTCATGGGCGTCGTCACCAACTTCTTTTACCCGGGCGCGCAGGGAGCTCAGGGCGCCTCCCTCGTCGTCGACGGCATCGAAGGGGATCAGATCGAGGTTCCGTCCGCCGCCATCGGCACGGTGAGGCTCAATCGAAATCCGTACTCGGCGTTGTACCAGCATCCGGGCCAGGCGCGGTTGGAGGTGTCGACGAAGCGCGGCCGGAGAAGCCGGTACGACGGCATTCTCGAGATGGCCAACCGCAGTACTCTCTTCGCCGCGCGGAATGCGTTTGCCACGACGACCCAGGATTTGAAGCGTGGCCTCGTGCAGCCGACCTTCGGCGGTCCGCTCCCGGGGAAGAAGTCGTCGTTTTTCTTCACCGGTCAGCGCCACATCCACGACGAAAGCGGGATCGTGAATGCCGAGACGCTGTCGGGTCCGGTGATCGCAAACGTGCCCACGGGCCACGATCACACCAGCATCTTTTCGCGGCTTCAGGCCTGGCCGAGCGATCTCAATACATTCATCGTGAGCTACGGTTTCAGCGGTCACGATTTTTCCAACCGCGACGCGGGCGGATTCAATCTGGCTGAGCGGGGCATTGCCGCGGAGAAGCACAAGCACACCTTGACCTTCAGCCATCGGCTCCTGCGTGCGTCGCAATGGCAGAACGACTTCCTGTTCGGTCTCATCAACAATGAGGACCATGCCGGAGCGGCCGCGACCGCACCGGCGATTGATGTCAGCGATGCGTTTTCGTCGGGGCCGTCACCGACGTTCACGCGCGCGACCAGACAATCCTTCACGCTCGAGAACACGGCGCGGTATCTGGGCCACACGGGACACGCCTTCTCGTTCGGCGCGCGGCTGAGGAGCGACCGCGTCGATGCGTTCGATGCCTCGAATTTCGCCGGCACCTACGAATTCGCCGACCTCAAGTCGTATGCCGCCGGAACGCCTCTGTTCTTTCGCATCAACCGGGGCGACCCGAATGCGGCCTTCAACTTGTACGGGGCGAACGGCTACGTGCAGGACGAGGTGCGGGTCAGGCCGCAGCTGACGCTGACCTTCGGCCTCCGGTACGACTGGCAGTCAATGGTCAACGACAAGAAGAATCTCGCGCCGCGGTTCGCGTTTGCCTACGCGCCCGAGAATCACAAGAAGACGATCCTTCGCGGCGGCGTCGGCATCTTCAACGACGATTTGCCCCGTTCGGCGGTCGAGCGATCGCTGCTCGTCGACGGTATCCGGCTGCGGGAAGTGGTCATTGCCGATCCGTCGTTCCCCGCCCCGTTCTCGAGCGGCGCCGACGTGACGCCGGCGCCGAGCAAAGTCAGTATTGCCCCGAACATCCACTCGCCCTCGCTCTCGGAGGCCAGCGTCAGCATCGAGCGGGAGATCTCCCACCGGAACTGGATCACGGCCGAGTACGCGTGGTTCCGCGGAACGCATCTGTTTCGCTCGCGCAATGTGAACGCCCCGTTTCCCGTCACCGATGTTCGGCCCGATCAGAATTTTCTCAACATCAACCAGGTCGAGTCCACCGCGTTCATGCGCAGCCAGGCGTTGACCGTCACCTGGCGCGGGCGGGTCGGGAAGATCTTTCAACCGTACGCGCAGTATGTGCTGTCGAAGACGACCGACAACACGTCGGGGATGTTCGTGATTCCGGCAAACAGCTACGACTTGCGCCCGGAGACCGGCCCCTCGGACGCGGACGCGCGGCATCGCTTCAACATGATGGGCGTCTTGACGCTCCCACGCGGCTTCCAAACCGGCCTGGTGTTATCGGTCACGAGCGGTCGGCCCTACGACATCACGACCGGGCTGGACGACAATAACGACACGCTGGCGAACGACCGGCCGGCGGGGGTCACCCGGAACACCGGTCGCGGGCCCGGTTTTGCGCAGCTCGATTTGCGGCTCATCAAGAGCATCGCCGTTGTGCACGTGGACGACGCGGCACAGCGTCAACGGCGCAACGCGATCGAGCTGATGGTGGACGTATTCAACGCATTGAACCGGACGAACGTCGTCGCGATCGTCGGGGACATGAGCTCGCCGTTCTTCGGCCGCGGCAACGTCGCCGCGATGGCGCGAAGCGTTCAGTTCTCGCTGCGATACACCTTTCGGCGTTGAGCAGTTTTCTGAACGAGCTGCCGCCACTGGCGGAGCGAAACGGTCGAGTGGGCGGGAGTGGACAGGAAGCCGCACGATGACGAGAGCCAGCTACGGCGACTTCGCGCTATACCGACGCCTGGCGAGCCATGCGCTCTCGTCATGGGTGTCGATTACCGCGCTGTTCGCGATCGGATTGCTTGCGACGCCCCTGGCGCTGCTCACGCCGCTGCCGCTGAAGATTGCCGTCGACAGCGTGCTGGGGTCGCGTCCGCTGCCGCGCTTTCTCGACGCCCTCGTGCCGGCGGCGCTTTCGCGCACGCCGACGCTCCTGCTCACATTCGCCGCGGTGCTGACAATCCTGATCGCGATTCTCACTCAGGTGCAGGCGCTCGCGACCCGGTACCTGACCGCCGTCGCCGGCGAGCGGCTCGTCGTCGATTTTCGCGATCGAATCTTCCGCCAGCTGCAGCGGCTCTCGCTCTCGTACCACGACACCACCGGTACGGCGGATTCGCTGTATCGGATCCAGAACGACGCCCAGGCGATGCGATCGCTGGTGATCGACGGCTTCATGCCCTCGGTCAGCGCCTTCGCCATGCTGGCCTCCATGATCTACGTGATGATCCGGATGGACTGGCGCCTGACGCTCGTCGCTCTCGCGATCTCGCCGCCGATCCTGCTGGTGACGCAGACCTATCGGGCACGCCTCCGCTCCCAGTCGACTGATGTCAAGAAGCTCGAGAGCGCGGCAATGGCCATCGTCCACGAAGTGCTTGGCGCGCTCCGTGTCGTGAAGGCATTCGCGCAGGAGGATCACGAAACCGACCGGTTCATGCGCCGTTCCCAGGAGGGAGTGCGGCGCCGGGTCCAACTCGCCGCGGCTGAGGGTCACTTCAGCGTTCTGGTCGGGCTGGCGACCGGCGCGGGGACAGCGGCTGTCCTCTTCGTCGGCATCGCTCACGTTCGATCGGCGACGCTGTCACTGGGAAACCTGTTGCTGATCATGGGCTACCTCACCAAGCTCTACGATCCGGTCAAGACCATCAGCCGGAAAGTGGCGACGGTGCAGGGCTATCTGGCCAGCATCGAGCGCGCCTTCGCGCTGCTCGATTACCCTGCCGATGTCGAAGAGCGCCCGGACGCCCGGCCACTCGCGCGGGCGGTCGGGAAGATCGAGTTCCGAAATGTCTGCTTCGGTTACGCCGACGATCGTGCCGTCCTGCACGATGTGTCGTTCGAGATCGAGCCGGGCACGCGTTTGGGAATCGTTGGCGCATCGGGCGCCGGCAAGACCACGCTGATCAACCTGCTCATGCGCTTCTACGACCCGACCGACGGCTGCATTCTGCTCGACGGGATCGATCTTCGCGACTACAAGCTGGCGGACCTCCGCCGGCAATTCGCTGTCGTGCTGCAGGAGCCGGTGCTGTTCTCCACAACCATTGCGGAGAACATCGCCTACGGCAAAAAGGGCGTGGGGCGCGACGAGATCGTGGCAGCGGCGCAGGTCGCGAACGCCCACGATTTCATCACGGCGTTCCCGCGCGGCTACGACACCGAGGTCGGCGAACGCGGGCTTCAGCTCTCAGGCGGCCAGCGCCAGCGCATCGCCCTCGCCCGCGCGTTCGTGCAGGACAGCCCGGTGCTCATCCTCGACGAGCCGACGAGCGCCGTCGATACCGAGTCGGAATCGGCAATTCTCCGCACCATGCGCCGGCTCATGCGCGGACGCACCGTGCTCGTGATCACGCATCGATCGAGCATGCTGGAGGGATGCAGGACGCTCGTTGGAATCGAGAACGGCCGCATCGTGAACGATGTTCCGAGCCGGGGAGCCACGACTGTGGTTCCAGCGGCGCCCGCCATCGTCACCACGCGCCGGTCGAATGTCATGGCGCACCCGGCCGCTCAAGCCTGGTGTCAAATCCACCCGGACGCTGCGCCGCTCCAGGTGATCCCCTTACGAGTCCGCAGACAGAAGAACAAGATCTACCGGCTCGAAATGGCCGGTCGTCCGGCCATCGTCGCCAAACGGTGCGGGAAGCGCGGCGGTGTCGTGGAGCGTGCGGTCAACGAGCAGATTCTCCCCCGCGCGGCTGTCGCGTCGCTGGGCTACCACGGGTTCTTCGAGGAGCCGGACGGCGAACATTGTTGGATTTTCATGGACCTCGCGACGGGCGAGACGTACTCACGTCTCTCGGCCGGACATCGGGCCGAAGCGGCGCGCTGGCTGGGACGGCTCCACTCTTCAGTCGCCGATGTGCCGGTGAACGGGCTTCTGCCCGATGCGGGGCCGGGGCGATATCGGGAGCTTTTGCAGGGGACGTGCGCCTTCATTTCGCAACACCTGGCGAACCCCGTCCTGACGGCGGTTGACGTCGACACGCTGGAAGCACTTCACGCGCACCTCGGCGACGTCGCCGCTCGTTGGGACCGGATGGACGCAATATGTGCCGGGCTGCCGCGCACGCTGGTGCACGGCGACTTCAACTCGAAGAACCTGCTGATGCGATCGGATAACGGTCACAGTCGTGTGCTCGTCTTCGACTGGGAGGAGGCGGGTTGGGGCATACCGGCCGCGGATCTGGCGCAGCAGTCATTGCTCTCCAACCGGCTGTCCGCCAATCCGGACCTGTCGACTTACTGGTCGATTGTTCGAGACCGCTGGCCTGACGCGTCCGTCGAAACGGTTCAACGACTTGCGGTTTGCGGATCGGCATTCCGTGCGCTGGCGGGCATGTCGTGGGAGGTGCTCAATCTGGCGGACGATTGGGCTCATACATCGATGAGCGCTCTCCAACCGTACGTCGTCGAGCTGGACGACGCCCTCGAGCGGCTTGGATGGAGCAACCAGTGAGTAATACGACTGTGTGCCTCGTCCCCGCGCCGACCATCGGCTACCCGCGGGGAGGCGGCCACTTCTGGGAATACCTGAACTGGGGTCTCGCGCTGCGAGAGCTCGGCTGCCGGGTGATCTGGCTGGAAGGAGTGGACCTCGACGGCGCCGGCGACTCGACCGCGCGGCGCCGGCGCTGGCGGGGTGCCGATCCGCGCGAGTGCGTCGCCATTCTGAAGGCGCGGCTGGACTCCTACGGCCTGACCGACGCGTTGGCGCTCTTCTCGATGAATGGCGGGACGGTACCCGCCGACGTGGCCCAAGGCTGTCTCGATCTGGATGCTGCGGCGGCCGGCGACGTGCTCCTGAATACCTGGCACTCGCTGCCGGCGCCGGTGGTGAGCCGCTTCCGCCGGAAGATCTTCGTCGATACCGATCCGGGTTTGGTGCAGGTGTGGGTGACGACAGGCGACATCCAGCTGGCGCCGCACGATATCTATTTCACGACTGGCGAAACCGTGGGAACGCCCCTGGCACGTTTCCCGGATTGCGGGCTGCGCTGGCACTACACGCCGACGCCCGTGTTCCTGCCTGCATGGCCCGTCATCCGCACCGAGGCCACAGCGCCGTACACGACGGTGACGCACTGGTGGGGCGGGACATTCGAGTTCCGGGGCGAGACCTTCTCCAACGACAAGTCGGCGGCTTTTCTCGAATACGCTGACCTCCCGGGACGTACCACGGCACAGCTGGAGCTGGCCATCTGCCTCGGTGAACATTACGAAGAATGGCGCGCGCGTCTCGAGCCTCGCGGTTGGGGAATTCGCGAGGCATGGGATGTGAGCGCGACGCCCGACGATTACCGGACTTACCTCCAGCAATCACGAGGTGAGTTCAGCTGCGTCAAGTCGTACTGCCCGCAGTTTGTCAACAGCTGGACCAGTAACCGAACCGTCTGCTATCTCGCCAGCGGAAAGCCGGCCGTCGTCCAGTACACCGGTCCGAGCCGGTTCTTGCCGGAGGCGGAGGGGATCTTTCGATTCCGGAGCATCGACGACGCAGTCCGCGCATTCGCTGACCTCGAGACCGATTACGAGCGGCACAGCCGCCGCGCCAGAGCCCTCGCCGAGGAGTACTTCGACGCCTGCCGCGTGGTGCGACGGATCTTCGAGCGGGCGCTCGACTGATTCGGCGCGAAGAAGTTGACCCATGATCGCGCTTGATCGCACGCGCGCGGAGCTGCTGGCGGAGATCGATGCATCGCATCACCCGACCGAGCCCGTGAACGACCTGGCCGACCGCCGCGTTGCCCGTCGCGACGTGCAGGTCCGGCTCTCTGGTCACGGTCGTGACGATCTGTTTCCATTCCTGGAGGTCGTGCTCTCCGATCGTTTTGCATCGGTGCCGCGGATGGAGTTGCTGCCGGATTTGCTGATCCCGCTGAGGAACGCGCTTGGCAATGCCTGGAAGCACGGCAACGGCGGCGATCCGGAGAAGACAGTTGCCGTCGAAATGGTGCTGACCGGCGAGGGCGCGTTGATCGCCATCACCGATCAAGGTCCCGGCTTCGATGTTGCCGTTACATACCAGAGATATCGGGACGAAGAAGCCTATTATCAGAATCACGGGTGCGGATTCCGCAATCTCGACTGCGCAGTGTCGACGGTAGTCAGCTTCGAAAACGAGGGACGGACGATTCTTCTGTGTTACCGTCCCGCGCCAGATCCAATCCCGGCTTCATCGTTCCGTTTCGCCCCTCACAACCACGAGGATCCGTCCTCCCGTCGTATCGCAGAGGAACTGTCGGTGCTTCCGGAGTTCGTCAACGGCGGGAACGGCGCCGTGTCCTGTACCGCCTACGCGATTTCCCCCGATGCTGGTGACAGCGGTTACCGATACGCCGTCCGCATTGCGCACTCTGATGACGAAACGTTCGAAACGCGGGTTGTTACGGGCAGGCTGCATGGGGCGGAGGACCGCGCGCGGGCGGACCTCGAAGCGGCCGCCAGGCTCCACGACGCCGGGTTCGCCGAGCGCATGCGAATCCCGCGGCCGCTGGCGCGGCTCACGAGCGAGCCGCGCCTGGTACTGTTCGACTTCGACCCATGGATGAATCTCTGGGAGTATCTCGCGTGTCGTCGCAGGCCCCGGTCCGTCCGGCACTTCGCCGAACGGGTCGCGCAGACGCTCTCGGCTCTGCACAAGAGCCGCGTCACGGTTCCCGGAACGGAGCGCGATGGCGGCGAAACCCTTGAACGCGCGATTGCTCGAGCGGAGACGACCGTCCGGGCCGTCCTCGGATCAGATTTCGTCAATCGGTTTCGTATGTGCGTTCATGCAAGCGAGGCGCGCTCTGCATTGAAAATGCAGCGCCCCCGGTGTCCGATCCACGGTGCGATGGCCTGGGACTGCATCCGTTTCGGCATCGACGGGAAGTTCTATCTTTACCGGTTTGAGAACTGCCGGCGGTCCAACCCGGGGTTCGACCTTGGGGGCTTCGCGGCCGATCTCGCGTGCTTCACACTGGCCCGCTTCGATGCCGGGGCGTACCGGTTGTGCAGGGACGCGTTTCTCGCTCATTACAACGCGGAACCCGAGCACCTGGTCGGCGCTGAGGATCTCCGTCTCCATACCGTGCTCGCCCTGTGCGAGCGTCTCGAACCGGTAGGGCTGGGTCGGAACGGCAGCAACGGGGATTTCGTTTCCGCGCTGGATTTTGCGCTCCGCGATGGATGAAGGCGACGACCTTAGTCGCCGCAAATATTGGTGAATGAGGCACTCTGACATCAATCGACGCTCGGATGCCGAGCTCCGTGATGCGCGAACGAGGAGAGGGAACGATGGCGAGTCAGATCGGTGAACGCTTTGATGTACACGAGCAGCTCGGACCCTCGCTCGAAGAGCGGCAAGAACCCGGCGCGAGAGAGCTGTGCGATCTCATCCAGCGGATGCTGAATGGTACGGTCGTCTCGGCAGCGCCGACGCTCGACCTGAAACGACTCAAAAACGGAGTCTACCGGCTGCGCATCGGCGGCGATGAACCGCGCGCGATCGTACTCAAATGTCTGAAGCCGGCCATCGCACAGACGGATCGCCTCGTGATGGAGCGGTGGCTGCCTGCGCTCGGCCTCACCGATCGCTCGCCGAGGCTGCTGGCGGGCGCGGCGGAACGCGACGGGTGCTGGGTGTGGCACGCGTACGAGGACATCGGGGACGAGACGCTCAACTCGCAGCGCGAACCCGCACGTCTCTCCGCGGCCGTCGCGCTGATCGCCGAGCTGCACACACGCGCCGCGAACCACCCTCTGATTCCAGAAGTCCGTTGGCGCGCTCGCGACCACGGCGTGCACTTCTTCACATCGAACCTGAACGATGCCGCCGTCGCCCTGGAAGCGCTGGAGACGGTCCGGTCGGGGCTGCCACCGGAGTTCGCTGGCGCCCGGACGCGCCTGCTGCAGCGTGTCCACGCGCTCGTCGAGGATGCACCGCGACGCGTCCAATTGATGAAGGACGCGGGTGGCCCCGACACTCTTTTGCACGGCGATCTGTGGCCCAAAAACGTGTTCGTGACCGGTGACGGCGAAGCGGTGCGCGCACAGCTCATCGACTGGGATCACGTCGGGGCGGGCCCGTTCAGCTACGACCTCTCGACATTCTTATATCGCTCCGCTCCCGAGGAGCGGTTGTGGATCGTGCAGCAGTACCGCGAGACGGTGGCGCGTGCAGGCTGGCAGTTGCCGGGACTCGAAGAGCTGAACCTGCTGTTCCACACCGCCGAGAGCTCGCGGTATGTGCACTGTCTGCTCTTTGCCGCGATGGCGCTGCTGCACGATGACGCCGAGTGGGCGGTCAATGACATCATCGATTGGGATCGCTACTTCGCGGCTCTCCGTCCGGCGCTGGAGGAGTGAAGGCCCATGAAGTGGCTCATCGTGACCGCTGACGATTTCGGCATTACGAGCGGAATCAATCGCGGGATCATCCAGGCTCACTGCGAGGGCATCCTCACCAGCACGAGCCTCATGGTCGATAGACCGGCAGGCGATGAGGCGGGCAGCCTCGCGCGTGAGTACAAGACATTGAGCGTCGGCATCCATCTCGAACTGGATCCGAACCACGCCGACCGCGTCCCCGCGGAGCTCGAACGGCAGTACGACCGCTTTCTGGAACTGGTTGGCGGCGCTCCTACTCACGCGGATTCGCACCACGACGTGCATTACGACCCGCGTGTGCTGCCCCACGTACTGGTCTGGTCGCGACGGATCGGCGTGCACGTGCGGGGTTGTTCGCGGGCACGCCACTTTTCGAAATTCTACGGCCAGTGGGGCGGCGAAACCCATCTCGAGCAGATCAGCGTCGAGAGTCTGATTCGCATGCTCGAAGCCGATGTTTGCGGCGATGTGACCGAGTTGAATTGTCACCCCGGCTACATCGAGCCTGGATTCCCTTCGAGCTACGCCGCTGAACGGGAAGAGGAGTTGCGGACGCTGTGCGACGACCGCGTTCGCCAGGCGATTCACGGAAAGGAAATTCGTCTCATTGGCTTTCGTGAGTTGTCCGTCGTCTCCACAGGCCTCGACGCGGCGGAGCGATCGAGATGAGCACGGTGGTGATCTCGGTGTACAAAGTCGCCAACTTCCCGGATGGTGGCGGCCATTTCTGGGTGTACATGCAGTACGTGCAGGCCCTGCTGCGCCTCGGGTGCGAGGTCTACTGGCTCGAGCAGCTCAAGCCCGAACGGGATCCACAGCGCGAGGACGTCCTGCTCGCGATGTTCTTCGAACGGATGAAACGGTTTGGCCTCGAAGGGAAAACGCTGCTCTACACGCGCGAGCGTGCCCCGGGCGGCACCGGTTCGCTCCAGTTCGCCGGAGCAACGTCCGCCGAGGCGGAGGCGGATGAAACGGTTTGGCCTCGAAGGGAAAACGCTGCTCTACACGCGCGAGCGTGCCCCGGGCGGCACCGGTTCGCTCCAGTTCGCCGGATCAACGTCCGCCGAGGCAGAGGCGGTACTGCAACGCGCCGATGTCTTGCTGAACTTTCACTACGCGATCGATCCTCGGTTGCTCGCTTCCGTCCGGCGCACGGCGCTCGTCGACATCGATCCCGGACTGCTCCAGTACTGGATGAGTACCGGTCAACTTGTCGTGCAACCACATGATTACTACCTCACCACGGGCGAGACGGTCGGCACACCGGGCGCCCGGTTCTCCGATTGTGGACTGCCGTGGATTCATATCCGGCCGCCAATCTGTCTCGATCTCTGGCCGTTCACCTATATCCCGCAGGCGGAGGCGTTCACCACAATCTCGACCTGGTTGACCACCGACTTTCTCAAAGTCAGGGAGAACGGGAAGACCGTCCTGCGGGAAAACACGAAACGCGTCGCCTTTCTGCCGTTTTTGGACCTTCCCAGCCACACGCATCAGCCGCTCGAACTCGCGCTGTATCTGACCGAACAGGATTCGGAAGACCGGGTGCGCCTCGACGAACACGGGTGGAGAGTGCGTCATTCGCGCGACACTGCCGGCAGCCCCGAGGCGTATCGCTCGTACATCCAGCAGTCGCGTGGTGAGTTCAGTTGTGCAAAGGCATCGTGCATCGATTTTCAAAACGCCTGGATCAGCGACCGGACCGTATGCTATCTGGCCAGCGGAAAACCCGCCATCGTGCAGCATACGGGACCGAGCACCTACTTACCGAACGGGGAAGGTTTGTTTCGGTTTACGACGGTCGAGGAAGCGGCGGCCGCCATCGAGTCCGTGAATACTCATTACGAGCGACACTGCCGGGCAGCGAGAGAAATCGCCGAAACGTACTTCAATGCCGAGCAGATCGTCGCCCGGCTGCTCGATGAAACGCTCGGTTCGAAGATTCCCGACCAGTACCGACCCGCTCCTGCCCGCGGAGAATCGGGCACGCCGGGTATGACGGATCGGCGTGACAACGACTCATGACTCTCACGATTTGCCTCGCACCGGCGCATACCATCGCTTACCCGAACGGCGGCGGCCATTTCTGGGTATATCTCCAGTGGGCGCTCGGGCTTCGAGCGCTTGGCTGCGACGTGATCTGGCTCGAACAGATTGATCCTGCGGATCCGGTGGAGGAGACGCGACGAAATGTCACGATCCTGCGAGAGCGCCTGGCCCGCTGGGACCTCGCGAACGCTCTCGCCTTCACGACGCCCGCGGGCGCGGCGCCGCCGGGCGACGTCGCGACCGGAGCTCTCGATTTCGAGACCGCCGCACAGGCCGATCTCCTCCTGAATCTCTGGCACTCGTTGCCGGCCGAGGTCGTGCGGCGGTTCCGCCGCTCCGCGCTGATTGATACCGATCCCGGACTGCTGCAGACGTGGATGACGAACGGCAGCGTCAAGGTTGCGCCGCATGACGTCTACTTCACCATTGGCGAAACCGTCGGCACGCCGCGGGCACTGTTCCCGGATTGCGGGTTGCAATGGATCTACACGCCGGTTCCGGTGTTTCTGCCGGAATGGCCGGCAATGCCGCCCGAGGGCGCGGCTGCATACACGACCGTGGCGCACTGGTGGGGCGGCAAATTCGAGCACGATGGCACGACGTTCTGGAACGAGAAGCGCGTTGCCTTCCTCGATTATCTCGAGCTGCCTGCGCGGGCGCGCGTCCGGTTGGAGGTCGCCGTGTGCCTGGCCCAGTGCTTCGACGAATGCCGCCAGCTCATGGAGCCGCACGGGTGGCGCGTGCGTGAAGCGTGGGACGTCAGCTCGACTCTCGAAGCGTACCGCGCTTACATTCAGCGATCGCGCGGCGAGTTCAGCTGCGCGAAACCGGCGTACGTGAGGCTGGAGACTGCGTGGATCAGCGACCGGACCCTGTGCTATCTGGCCAGCGGCAGGCCGGCGGTCGTCCAACACACGGGCCGCAGCAAATTTCTTCCCGACGGCGAAGGCCTGTTCCGATTCCGCAGTCTCGACGAAGCCGCCGCCGCTCTCTGCGCCGCCGAAGCTGACTACGAATACCATTGCCGCCAGGCTCGCGCGCTGGTCGAGGAGCACTTCGACGCTCGGCGAGTTGTGGCGCGCGTTCTGGAGCGGGCGCTCGAGCAGCCGCTGAGGCGTGCCGTGTGATCGGAGCCGGGCGCCTGCGACCGTACAACTCGACGCGCGGCTGGCCAAGAACTTCACCATGGCGCACGTCTGGCGCGGAAGCCAACGGCGTGATGCCGTCACCATCGCCGTCGACTCGGCCGTCGGCGGCCGCTGATTCATCTGCATCTGCAACCGTTGGTCTGCGCGTGACCCTCCAGCCCGGTCGCGAGGGAATGGACGGCCGTGGTTTCCCGCGGCTAAGATCCGCAGCCATGAGAAAGATCCTTCTTCTGACGCTGACTCTCCTGTCGATGGTCGCGCTCGAGCAGGCGCGCGATCACGCGCAGACATCGTCGGGCAGCGCGGTCAATCCGAACACGTATCAGGATTTGCGGTGGCGATCGATCGGCCCGCATCGCGGGGGGCGTTCGACGGCCGCGGCCGGCGTCCGCACGCAGCCCAACGTGTTCTACATGGGCGCGACCGGCGGCGGCGTGTGGAAAACGGAGAACTTCGGCATCACCTGGACGCCGGTGAGCGACGGACAGATCGCAACCGGATCGATCGGGGCCATCGACGTCGCCGATTCCAACCCGAACGTCGTCTACGTCGGCACCGGCAGCGAAGCGATTCGGTCGAACGTGATTCTCGGCCGCGGTGTATACCGCTCGGCCGACGCCGGGCGCACGTGGCAGTTCGTCGGCCTGCGGGAAGTCGGACAGATCGGCCAGCTGAAAGTACATCCGAAGAATCCCGACATCGCGTACGTCGCGGCCTCGGGCAACCCGTTCGGATGGGGACCCGATCGCGGCGTGTATCGGACGAAGGATGGCGGCAGGACCTGGCAGAAGGTGCTGTTCATCAACGATCAGACCGGCGTCGTCTCGGTCGCGATCAACTCGTCGAATCCGAACGAGATTTACGCGGGCGCGTGGCGCGCGCAGCGCAAGGCGTGGACGATCATCAGCGGCGGGCCGGCGAGCGAAGGCGGCGTCTACAAGACCACGGATGGCGGCGACCACTGGAGCCGCGTCGGCAACGGATTGCCCGACGACCTGATCGGCAAGGTCTGGGTCGACGTCGCGCAGTCGAATCCGAAAGTGGTCTACGCGCAGGTCGAAGCGAAGGGCGCGAAAGGCGGCCTGTACCGCTCCAACGACAGCGGCTCGACGTGGACGCTCGTCAACAGCAGCCAGTCGCTCCGGGCGCGGCCGTTCTACTTCAACAAGGTCTTCGTCAACCCGAAGGACGAGAACGAAGTGTACGTGACCGAGCTCGGGTTCCATCACTCGACCGACGGCGGCAAGACGTTCACGACGCTCAGTCCGCAGCACGGCGACAACCACGTGATGTGGATCAATCCCGACAACCCGAAGATCTTCATCGAGACCAACGACGGCGGCGCCAACATCACCGAGGACGGCGGACGCAGCTTCTCCTCCGAGATGAATCAGCCGACCGCGGAAATCTACATGGTCGACGCCGACGAGGAGTTTCCCTATCGGCTCGTCGGTCCACAGCAGGACAACAGCACCTACGCGGTGGCGAGCCTGCCGGCGTTCGCGTGGCCGATGGACAGCCCGACGCAGACGTGGTTCCAGGCGTCGGGTTGCGAGAGCGGCCAGATTCGCATCGTGCCCGACGGGAAGATCATCTACGGCGACTGTAAGGGTGAGTTCGGCCGCTACAACGTCGAGACCGGTCAGGAGCAGCATTACTGGATTTATCCGCAGCAGCGCTACGGGAAAAATCCGAAGGACATGAAGTACCGGTTCGTGCGGCAGGCGCCGATCGAGATCGATCCCCGCAATCCGAAAATCGTCTATCACGGGTCGCAGTACGTGCACAAGACGACCGACGGCGGCATCCACTGGACGCGCTTCAGCCCGGACGTGACGGCGAACGGCCCCGAAGGTCAGGTGACGTCGGGCGAGCCGATCACGCGCGACATGACCGGCGAGGAAGTGTACGCGGCGCTGTACTCGATGCGCGCGTCGCGGCTCGAGCCCGCGGTGTTCTGGACCGGTTCGAACGACGGCCCGGTGTGGGTGACGAAGGACGGCGGCGCGCATTGGAAGAACGTCACGCCGGCAGGGCTGCCGCCCGGCGGACGCGTGCACACCATCGAGGATTCGCCGCACCGCAAGGGATCGGCGTACGTGTCCGTGTACCGGATGTACTTCAACGACTTCAAGCCGTACCTCTATATGACCAACGATTACGGCGAGCACTGGACGCTGCTCACCGACGGCACCAACGGCATTCCCGCCGATCAGCCGATGCACGTCGTGCGCGAAGATCCCGAGCAGGAAGGATTGCTGTACGCCGGCACGCTCGAAGGCGCGTACGTGTCGTTCGATCAGGGGAAGCACTGGCAGACGCTGCAGCAGAACCTGCCCGCGACGCCCGTCACCGATCTCAAGGTGCACCATGGCGATCTGCTCGCGTCGACGATGGGGCGGTCGTTCTGGATCATGGATGACATCGCACCGCTCAGGCAGATCGCGGCGAGCGTGACGAAGCGTCCGCGTCCGCGTTCGACTGATAACCCGAATGAGCAGGAGGGGCGGGATGGGCGGGACGGACAGGAGGGGCGGGACGTTGTCCGCGCGTCGATGCAGACGCGGCCGCGCGTAGGGGCCGACCAACGTGTCGGCCCTGCGGCGACGGCCGCTCGCACGCCCATCAAACCGTTCGACGGCTCGAACGTGTTCCTCTTCACGCCGGCGCCTGCGTATCGCATGCATTTCGCCGCCTCGATGGGACGGCCCGACATGCCGGAGTTTCCACCGGCCGGCGCGCGCCTCGATTACTTCCTCGCCAGTCCGTCCGGTGAAGTGAAGCTCGAGATCGTCGACGCGGCTGGAAAAACCGTCCGCGAGTACACGAGCGTGTCGCGCGGCGCGCCGCAGGGCGGACGCGGCGGCGGACGCCGCGGCGGCAATCTGCCGTCGACGCTGCCGATCAAGACGGGGATGAATCGCTTCGTGTGGGACCTGCGCTATCCGGGCGGCCCCGCAGGTGGCGGTGACGGCGAAGGGGGCGGGATCAGCGGCGGCGGACCGCTCGCGGCGCCCGGCACCTATCGCGCGCGCCTGACGGCCAACGGCGTCACGAAGACCGAATCGTTCACGGTGAAGATCGATCCGCGCGTCGCGAAGGACGGCGTCACCGCCGCCGATCTCGCCGAGCAGACGAAGTTCGCGCTCAAAGTGCGCGACGCCCTCGCCGAAGCACGTCAGCTCGCGCAGCGCGTCCGGCAGGCCATCGACGCCAGGCGCGGCGATCAGGCGGCGCTGCAGTCGCTGCAGGAGCGCCTGATCACCAGGTCCGGTCCGTACGAAGATCAGATGTTCATCGATCAGCTGTCGAACGTCGGTCGGGAGATCGGCCAGGCCGATCAGAAAGTCGGCGCGAGCGCGTACGAGCGGTTCAACGATCTGATGAAGGAGTGGGCTGCCATCAAGGCCGACGCCGACCGCGCACTGCGCTGAACGTCCGTCCGTCGCTCGGCTGAAAGTCTCGCGCTACACCTCAATGCGCGAAAGCCGCATCTTCCGCCGCGTAGTCGAACCGGTGCGGGGTGAATCCTGACGGAGGGTTCGTCCGTTCCCATTCAACCGTGCGGCGGATCGCTTCGTCGCGCGCGATCGGTTCCGTGTACCCGAGGTCGCGACGGATCTTCGTCGAGTCGACGACCCAGTGCTGCTGCGTGTTGCCCGGCAGCCGCAGATGCTCCGGCACCTGATCGGCCGGCCGCACGACGAATTCGCCGGCCCATCCGACCGACCGCGCGATCATCTGCGCCCATTCGAGCTCGGTGAAGCTCTCGGCTTCCGCGATGTTGTAAATCTGGCCGGCCGCGCGATCGTTTGTCGCCGCGAGCGCGATCGCCGCAGCGACGTTCTCGACGAAGCCCCGCGGCGATCGCCACGCCGCGAACGACTGCTCGAACAGAATCGCCGGACGCCGATCGTCCATCCGCTTCAGCATGCCGTGAAAGCGACGGAGCGGATCGCCCGGTCCGTACACCATCGGCAGCCGCAGCACCGTTCCGGGCAGCGTCGCGTCGCTCATGATCTCCCGCTCGACCGGGATCTTGTCGTACTCGTCGTCGATCCACGGATAGAGCTGCTGCACCATCCTGAGCTGTGCCGGCGGATACGTGTGCAGCTGAGTTCTCAGCGCCGAGGTTTCCGTCAGCGGAATCGGCTCGAGCGGTCCGGGCTCGAGGCCATGCAGCACGGCGCAGGCGCGGTACACGTCCGCGCTGCTCAGCGCGACGACGCGTCCGGCCGCGCCGCGGAAGACGGTCATCACATCGCGCGCCTGGCCGCCGGAGCTGAGGATCAGGTCGATGACGACGTCCGGCTTCAGCGCGCGCAGCACGCCGGCGTACGCCGGCAGCTGTCTGCGATCGCCGATGATCTCGCGCGCGCCGGATATCGGAGTCGTGCCTCTGTGGAAGATCGTCAGATCGGGCGCGGCCCTCGAAGGGCCGCGCCACAACTCAACGACGTGACGGCCGATGAAGCCGGATCCGCCGATCAGGAGAATGCGCATGCCTCTGCCCTACGGTCGTCCTCCAAGCACCACATTCCTGATCGCGATGTTGTCGACCATGACGCCGCACGATGTGCCGGGCCGTACGAACGTGCAATCGGCGGCCGAGTCCTGAGTGTATTCGAACCGCAATTGAGCCCGGCTGCCGCCCATGCCTGGCAGCTTCATGTGCACGTGCTGGAATCCGTGCGAATCGCCCGCCCACGCGGACATGTCTTCCAGGTATACGGCGCTCGAGAAGCGCGGGAAGTGTTTCGGATAGTGCTTGGCGCTACCGGTCCTGATCTCTTTCGCGAATGCCTCCGCCAGATTGCTTCGAAGCACGCGGCCCGTTGTCAGATCGGTGATGCGAAGCACCAGACCGTCGTACGCCTGGACGTTGAAGAACGGCTCGTCCTCGGTGTTCGTGCAGACGTCCATGTCGAGCGTCACGTAGCTCGATACGGCAGGCACGTCGAAGGCCGGGCTGAACAACCGCTCGAATCGCGCCTGGTTCGGCGCTGGCGGCATCGCGACGTCGTTCGCGTTCACATGGAACGCGGCGTTGGAGGTCGTGCCGCAGAACGAGTTGCTCGTCGTCCAAGGAATGTTGTTCGGCGTGCCGTTCGCGCGAGCGACGTGCACCGCCGCCCATCCCGCCGGCAGGGTGCCTGGCGCGACTCCGTCAAAGTTCTCGGCGAGCAACTGTGTCGCCTGCGCCTGGCCGGTATCAATCGTATCGAGGAGCACCGTCGATCCTTCTTCGCTCGACACGTGCAGCACCAGCTCGATTGGCGTGCCTGCAACGAAGCTGCGTGCCAGCTTCAGCACGTAGTCGCCATCCTCGGTCTTCGTCTGGCCCGCTGCGATCGTCCGGTACTCGCGCTCGTCGTCGTCGATCGTGACACCGGGCGTCGTCGTGGACAGCCTGCCTTCGACGTTTCGTATCGCCGAAGCATTCAGCGGGTTGGTGACGTAGTTGAACAGCGGGATTTTCACGAGCTTGACGACCCCATCGTTCTCATCGTCATCGTCCTCTCCGTCATGCCTGCCCTTGCGCCGGTCGGAGGGTGGATCTGTGACGGTGATCTGTCCCTGACGCAGCGAGATCTTCTGCGGCGGATTCCGAGTGAACGAGACGTCGGGCACGGTGAACCGCAGGCCTGGTTGCCCATCTGCGAAGCCGACCTGACGGGTCGACGCGTAGGCGGCGAAGAGTTGGTTCTGCCTCGCAACCGCCTGGTTGTAGTCGCCCAGGTTCGGCTGACCCGTGTCGTTCCCGTGTCCCGCGTGGAACGCGCGCGCCGTCAGCGCCATCGGCTTGCTCCACGACAGACCGCCGTCGTTCGAGTACTGCCACGACACCGCCGTGACATCGCCGCTCGCGTCGACGTCCTGGTCGTAATAGAACACGTTCACGCGCCCGGTCGTGGCGTCGACCGCCACCCATGGAAACCACTGTGCGCGATCTTCGCCGGGGCGGCTGTTCAAGTAGATCGGCGCCGAGAACGTCACACCGTCGTCCATGCTTCGTTGAAACACGACGTCGGCGCCGTCGAACGTGTTGTTGTTGCCGTAGACGACGTACACATTGCCGCGATGTGGGCCGCGCGACGTGTCGACCGCCAGCGACGGGCTGGTGTTCACGCGATCGTTACCGAGAATCTGATCGGTCGCCGCGAACTCGCGCGACAACTCGGTCGGCTCCGACCACGTCGCGCCGTTGTCGGTGGAACGGGCGAAGGCGACCTTGTGGATGAACCCGAAGAGCGGGAACCGCGACCACGCAACGTACGCGTTGTTCGAGCCGCGTCCCGCAAACGCCGGAATGGACGACTGGCCGTCCTGCTCGTCATGCCCGACGACTCTGCGCGCCGACCACGTCGGCGGTGTCGCGGTCATCACGTTATCGGAGTAGGTCGTTGATATTTCGACGCCGCCCGGCGCCGAGGGCACCACGGCGGGATTGGTGAAATTCGACCAGCTCATGAGCACGCGTCCGGTGTCAGAGTCGACCGACATGAATTCCTTGTCGGCGGCGTCAACGGGAGAGCCGAACCTATCGATGAATCCGTTCGGATTCGTCGCGGCCGTCACCTCGAACGGTCCGGTCCACGTGTGTCCGCAGTCGGTCGACCGATGAACGCCCATCGTCTCCGCCGCCGTCGTCGGCGAGAACTTCGTGAGGATGATCGACGAGTAGATGAAATTGCACGCGCCCAAATATCTGACGTCAGGATCGCCGAACACTTGCGGGAACCTCTGGGTGCCGATGGCGTCGGTTCCGGGTGATGGCAATTGTCCGCCATCGACGAACGTCGCTCCGCCGTCATCCGAGTACATGAACCCCGAGACCGATAGTGGATTGGTTCCGTTGTCGAAGCCGCGGAAGTCGTTGAAGCCGACCACGACGTGCTGACCGGTACTGTCTACGGCAATCGAAACTTCTGACTGGGTGCTCGGAGGCCCGTCGGTCAGTCCTTCTCCTTCACCGCACTCTCCGTCGTCCGCCTCTGCGCATTGCGCTTTTCCCGGCGACTTGGTGCCGAGCAGCTCCTGAATGCGGCCGAGCGCCGGTGTCTCGAGACCGACGTTTCTCGAACGCCGCCGGGCGGCCTGGCCTGCGGCCGACATCTTGCCGCCAAGACGTTTGCCGGCGCGTTGCGAGCTCTGTTGATCCCGCTGATCGTTCGCGCTCAGGCCGACGAACAGCCCGGCGAGTGAAAGGCACAAGACGGCTGCGAGAGCGAATCGCTTACGCATAAGTGATTCTCCTGTGACGCTGAAAGGACGCACGCCGACGACATCAGCGGCGACCGCATGAACTGAGCGAAGTGAAGGGCGCAGCCTATCAACGTCCGGCCTGCTGGCGCAAGATTCGCTACACGAGATGTTGATTTCCTCCGATGTCGGAGCGAGACTCACCGTGGTGTAATTCCTTGGAGACCCGAACCGATGAGCAGGATTACCTTGACCGTGAACGGCACGCCGCATCTGGTGGATGTCGAGCCTTCCGTTCCGCTCCTCTACGTGCTGCGCAACGATCTTGGCCTCGAGGGGCCGCGCTTCGGATGCGGCCTCGGGCAGTGCGGGGCATGCACGGTGATCATCAAAGGCGAAGCGGTGCGATCGTGCACCAGGCCCGTTTCCACTGCGCAGGGAACGGACATCACGACGCTCGAAGGGCTCGCGCGCGACGGAGTACTCCATCCGCTGCAGCGCGCCTGGATTGACGAGCAGGTGCCGCAGTGCGGCTTCTGCCAGAACGGCCAGATCCTCACGGCCAAAGCGTTGCTCGATCGAAATCCGCATCCGACCGACGCGGAGATTCGGCAGGGGATGGAGGGCGCGCTGTGCCGCTGCATGACGTATTACCGCATCCAGGCCGCTATCAAGCGTGCGGCGAAGGAGATGGCGTCATGACCTCGCCTTCGCGACGGGATTTCCTCAAGACTTCCGGCTTCCTCGTGGTCAGCGCCGGCGCCATATCGCTGGCCGATATCGCGGCGGTTCAGGACGCGGGCCCGTACGCCGATCCCGACTTCAGACAGCTCGACTCGTGGATCGTCATCCGCGGCGACAACACCGCGACGTTCTACGTCGGCAAGACCGATCTCGGTCAGGGAACCGGCACGGCATTCCGGCAGATCATGTCGGACGAGCTCGATATCCCGTACGACAAGACCACCGTCGTGATGGGGCGGACCGACATCACCGTCGATCAGGGCGGCTCGGGCGGCTCGGACGCGCTGCAGACCGACGGCTGGCCGATGCGGCGCGTCGCGGCCGAGGCACGGCGCGTGCTGCTGGAGATGGCGGCGACGCGATTTGGCGTGACGTCCGATCGCCTCGCCGTCAGCGACGGCGTCATCTCGATCAGGAACGACCCGTCGCGGCGCGTGACGTATGGCGAACTGATCGGCGGGAAGCGATTCAACGTCGCGCTGACCGGCAAGGACATCGATGCGACGGCCGGCATCGCGAAGGTCAAGACCGTCCAGGAGCTCAGGATGGTCGGCCAGTCGCCGCGGCGCTTCGACATCCCGCCGAAGGTCGACGGCTCGCTCCAGTGGGCCGTCGGCGTGAAGCTGCCGGGCATGCTTCACGCGCGCAACGTGAAGCCGCCGGTTGCCGGCGCGAAGCTCCTCGGCATCGACGAATCGTCGGTTCGCGGGATCCCGGGCTTCGTGAGAGTGGTCCGCAAGGGCAACTACGTGGCCGTCGTCTGCGAGCGCGAAGAGCAGGCGATTCGAGCGGCGCGTCAGCTGAAGGTGAACTGGCAGAAGCCGCCGGTCGCGCCTTTCCCGACGTCCGAAGATCTCTTCGACTACATGCGCGGCGCGACCCCCACGTCGACCATCGCGCCAGTCACGTCGGGCGACATCGACCGGGCGCTCGCCGGCGCCGCGAAGGTACTCGAGGCCGTCTACGACGTGCCGTTCCAGGGGCATACGGCGATCGGTCCCGCCCACGCCACCGCGGATCCGTCGAACGATCAGATGACGATCTATTCCAACGACATGAAGTCGTACGGCCTGCGGAACGGCGTCGCGCAGTTTCTGCAGATGCCGCGCGATCGCGTGCGCGTCATCTGGATGGACGGACCGCAGGCGTTCGGACGGACGGCCGCCGACGATGCGGGCTTCGAGGCGGCGTTTCTCGCAAAGGAACTGGGGCGCCCCGTTCGCGTGCAGTGGATGCGGCAGGAGGAAACGGCCTGGGATACGAAAGGCCCTGCGTACACGATCAGCATGCGCGGCGGGCTCGATGGCGACGGCAACCTCGTCGCGCTGAACTACGAGGCTCGCGCCTGCGATCACAATCACCTCGGGTACAACGAGCCCGACACGGTGCTGATCGCGCAGCTCACCGGCATGCGCCGCCCGACGCCCGCGCGCGGCGGCGTGTCGACACCGTCGGACATGTACGTGATTCCAAACCGTCGCATGGCGGGACACGTCGTCGGGCTGCCGGTCGTGTGGGAGACTCCGCTGCGCACGGGCAATCTGCGCGACCCGAACGGTCCGCAGGTGACGTTCGCCTCCGAGTCGTTCATCGACGAGCTCGCCGCCGCCGCGAAAGCCGATCCGGTCGCATTCCGATTGAAGCTGCTGACGGCGAGCGCCGACGACGACGGCGGGTTCAGGCGCGCGCGATCCATCGCGGTGATCAAGGCCGCCGCGGAGAAGTACGGGTGGGACGCTCGTCCTTCACCACGATCGCGACGCGCCGGAAACATCCTCGCCGGCCGCGGGATCGCGTACGCGTTCCGCAACCAGACCGTCGTCGCGGAAATCGCGGAAGTCGAAGTGAATCGCGCGACGGGCCGCGTGTGGGTGAAGCGACTGGTGTGCGCGCACGACTGCGGGCTCGTCGTCAACCCCGAGGCGCTGCGCCACACGATCGAGTGCGGGATGCTGCATTCGCTGAGCCGCGCGCTTCACGAAGAAGTGAGGTTCGACGGCGAAAAGGTGACCAGCGTCGATTGGGTTTCGCATCCGACGCTGACGCACGCCGATACGCCGGAGACGATCGACGTCGTCCTGGTGAACGGCGATCCGAATGCGAGCCGGCCCGATCTGCCGCATTACGGCGCCGGCGAGACGATGTGCAAGCCGACGATCGCGGCTGTGGCGAACGCGATCTACGACGCGACCGGCGTCAGGATCCGGCGAGTGCCGTTCAGATCCGACCGAGTGCTGGCCGCGATCAAGGCGAGGAGCGCGTGACGCGCCACGCGCTCAGATGAGCCGAATATTGACGTTCGGCAGAAATGCCGCCGTAGTGATGAGCCACGACGACCAAAACCGAATCGGGCGCAAAGATCACACAGTGACGATCTCGAGCAGCTCCGAGAGACCGGAGAAATCGTCCGGATTGCGAGTGTAGAGGGGCAGACCGGCGGCAATTGCCGTTGCGGCGATGAGCAGATCGAACGCGCGCCGGCCTCGTGCCTTGCGCCCTGCCACGGCGACTGCCGTGTAGACACGGCCGTACGCTCGAGCGACCGCCACATCGACTGGCAAGGGATCGAAGGTCGCTTCGGCACGTTGCAATCGATCCTGACGCCGGGCGCGTTCAGCCGGATCGGCGGTTGCGTGTGGACCCGCCGCGAGTTCAGCCATCGTAATCGCCGAGACCGCGAGCTCCAAGGGCAAGTCGGCGAGGTCTACCAGCTCCAGGTCGATGACAACGGAAGTGTCGACTAGTCCGCGGGGATGGCGTGGGTCAGCCACGCGGCGTGGGATCCTGATTGCTAACGGCGTCTACATCTTTCCGAAATCGCCGGAACGCTACGCGTGGGGCATTGGCGAAAGCCGCCAGTGCGGTTTCGGTCGGCACGTATTGCCGCTGTCGTACGGGAATCAGCTCCCCGACGGGCACACCATTGCGCGTGACGATGAAGGCTTTTCCCCTGTCCAGAGCCCGCATGATTCGTCCGCTGTCGTTGCGGAGCTCTCGTTGGGTGATCCGGTGGCTCACGGAGTCATTGTAGCACGCACGCTACACGACTGAACGCGCTCATGGATTCGATCAATTCACCAGTTTTCCAACCTCCATTTTCTCCACCACGTCGCGTCGCCCAGGCCGAGCGCGTTCCACCACGCGTCGAGCGCGTCGCGATCGAGCCGCAGGACCTGGTCGCGCGTGACGCCGGCCGGGATCGCGACCTGATCCGCGAGCGCGTCGGCGACGGCCGCCCGATCGGGTTCGCCGACGCGCGACAGCAGATGCCAGAGCGTGACCGCGTCGCCTGAATGCGTGCGCGCGAGCAGCGCGCGCAGCGCGGACGCGCGCCGCCCCGGATCCTCATCGAAGTCGAACGTATCGATCGCGTCCTGATACTCCCGATCCTCGTCGTCGTACCGCGGCGTGCCCGGACCGAGCGCCGAATCGATGCGCGCCGAGGCGCCGGCCGGCACGAACGATTCGCGCGCGGCGAGCTGCAGCGATACCCAGCCCGCGGTGACCCTCAGCAAACCGGACCCGTCTTCGTCGACGTGCAACGTGTACGCGCACCCGAGGTCGATCGCGGTTGCCGACGGCGTCTCGACGACGAACTGGCCCGGCGGCGCCGTGATGACGGCGCGGAGCGTGCCGCTCGCGAGCGCAAAGCGATGATGGCCGTCGCGCGTGGAGACGAGTCGCACGCGCGAATCGGGATCGACCGTGACCTCGCCAATCGTGCCGACCTCGACGCGCGCGCGCGAGACGGCGTCGGTGACGAGGGTTTGCCCGACCGCCAGCCGTCCCGATCCCGCGAGCGCCGTCGATCCGATCCGCGGCCGCCCCTCGATCGCCGCGACCGGCCAGTAGGAAAATGTCGACGGCGGCGACGCCACGCGAACGGTGCTCCACGTGGCGCCGACCATCATGACGATCGCGGCCGCCGCCGCGAGCGCCGGCGCGAGAAAGCGCGCCGATGTCCAGCGGACGACCGCGAGATCGGCGGCGTCCGCCTTCACGCGGAATTCACCGGCATTCCGCGTGCTGCGCAGCCGTCCGAGCAGCCGTTCCAGACGTTGGATGTCGGGATCGGGCGGGCCCGAGGCGTCCCACAAGTAGTCGTCATTCATGGCCGGTCCATCCCAGTCGCTGGCGGAGCAATTTCATCCCGCGATGCAGATTCACGCGCACCGACGCGGGCGTCAGCCCGGTGCGTTCGGCGATTTCGTTTCCGCTCATCCCCTCGACGAGCCGCATCAGCAGCGTCTCGCGGTACGCGTCGGGGAGCTTCCGCACCACGTCGAGCACGGCGAGCGTTTCCGCTTCGATCGGATCGCCGCCGGCGACCTCCTCCGGCAGTGGTTCCTGCCGCGGCGACTGCCGCAGGTAATCGGTCGCACGGTTGCGCGCGATGGCGGCGATCCAGCCGCCGAACGCCGCCGGATCGCGCAGCTCGCGGACGCGCACGTACGCGGTGAGAAACACGTCCTGCACGAGGTCGTCGACGTCGCGGCGCGGCACGCGTCCGAGCACGATCGCGTGGACCAGGCGGACGTAGTCGGCGTACAGCCGCGCGAACGCGTCCTGGTCGCCGCTCGCGACGGCGCGGATCGTCTCGGCAAGGGTCTCCGGCTCGCGGCGCCAGGTCACGACGGGAACGCGCGGAAGCTCGAGCACGTGGTCCATGCGAGGTCCGCCCCTGAGGAGGACGGCGGATCGCCGTCAGATGTTAACAGTCAACGTTTGCGCCGCTTGACGCGTGTTATGCCTTAGAGCAATATGTTGCTATGCAACATAACAACGCGATGCTCGATCGGGAGCTGAAAAAAGGGAGCGCGGAGCTGTTGATCCTCTCGCTCCTCGAAAACGAGCCGCGCCACGGATACGACCTGAGCAAGCTGATCGAGACCCGATCCGGAGGGCTGCTGAAATTCCGCGTCGCCTCGCTGTACCCGCTGCTCTACCGGCTCGAGCATCGCGGCTGGATTCAAGGGCGCTGGGTGGAGAAGGCCGGCCAGCGGCGCCGCCGCTATTACAAGCTGACGGCCGCCGGCGCCGGCGTGCTGGCGTCGCAGCGCAATACGTGGCGCGACTTCGTCGAGGCGATCAACCGCATCACACGGGTGGAGCATGCCTGACTGGGGACGCTCGGTGAACGAGGAGATGCAGCAGCATCTCGACGACCGCTACGACGAGTTGCGCGCCGCGGGCGCCTCGCACGAGGAAGCCGTGCGCGCGACGCGGGCGGAGCTCGACCTCGACGAGCCCGCCGAGTCGCGAAAAGGCGCCGATGTGCGCGAACGATCCACGCGTCCGGCGTCTGCCGCTGCGGTGGCCTTCGGCGTCGGCGACGTCGTTGGCGATCTTCGGTATGCGGTCCGCGGGCTGGGAAAGAACCCTCTCTTCGCGACGACCGTCGTGGCGACGCTGGCGCTCGCCATCGGCGCGACCGCCGCCATCTTCAGCGTCGTCAACGCGATCGTGCTGCGTCCGCTTCCCTATCCTGACGCGGATCGTCTCGTGGTCGTCTGGGGCAACCTGCCGTCGATCCATCTGCAGGACATCGTGGTCTCGGGCGCGGAGTACGTCGACTTCCGCGATCGCAGCCGGGTCTTCGATGCGATTGGCGCCTATGACCCGGCGGCGTTCAACCTCACCGGTCAGGGTGAAGCCGAGCGCCTCAACGGCGTCGTCGTCACCGGCAGCCTGTTTCCGCTGGTCGGCGCCAGGACGGCGATCGGTCGCGTGCTGCAGGACGCCGACAATCAGCCGGGTCGCGCCCGCGTGGCCGTGCTCAGTCATGCGGTGTGGCAACGGCGCTTCGGCGGCGACCCGGGTGTCGTCGGCCGCCTCGTCGCGCTCGAAGGGCAGCTCACCGAAATCGTCGGTGTGCTGCGCCCGGGAACCGTGTTCGCTTTCGGCGAGAACGAGCCGGACGTGTGGATGCCGATCGTGATCGACGCGGAGCTGCTGAGCGACAACAACCGCGGATCGCGCACCTACACGGTGCTGGCGCGGCTGAAACCGGGCGTCACCATCGCGCAGGCGCAGGAGGCGATGAACCACGTCGCCGACTCGCTCGTGCGCGACTACCCGTCGCATTACCGCGGCGGCTTCACGACGACCGTCCGCAATCTGAAAGGCGACATCCTCAGCGCCACGACGGCCGGTTTGTATCTGCTGCTCGGCGCCGTGTCGCTGGTGCTGGCGATCGCGTGCGCGAACATCGCGGGGCTGCTGCTCGTGCGCGCTCACGCGCGGCGAAAGGAGATCGCGATTCGCGCCGCGCTTGGCGCACGGCGCTCTCGCATCGGCCGCCAGCTGCTCACCGAGAGCCTCGTGGTGTCGACAATCGGCGGCGGCGTCGGGCTCGCGCTCGCGTTCTGGGCCGTCAAGGCGCTCGTCGCACTCGCGCCGGCTGACATTCCGCGGCTGCACGAGGTCGCGCTCGATGGCCGCGTCGTCGCGTTCACGGCTGCATTGTCGATGCTCACCGGAATCGTGTTCGGCGTGGCGCCGGCGCTGCAGGCGTCGCGCGCCGATCTCACCGAAGCGCTGAAGGAGGGAAGCCGCACGATCGCCGGAGGTCATCGCGTCCGCCGGGCGCTCGTCGTCGCCGAGGTCGCACTCTCGCTCGTCGTCCTGATTGGCGCCGGACTTCTCATCAACAGCTTTGCGCGACTGCAGGACGTGGCACCGGGCTTCGATCCGAGTCATCTCCTCACGTTCCGACTCGCGCCGTCGACGGCGAAGTACACGTTCGAGAAGAGCGAGCAGCTCTATGCGGACGTATTCTCGCAGCTGGCGTCGAAGCCGGGCGTCGAGGCTGTTTCCGCGATCGACGCGCTGCCGTTCTCCGGCTACGGCGGGGATCGCTCGTTCTTTCTCGAAGCGAAGCTCAATCCGCCGCCGTCGGAGAAGCCGGACGAGCAGGTGCGCTTCGTCAGCGCCGGCTACTTCTCGGCGATGCGGATCCCGCTGCGGGTCGGCCGCGAGGTCACGCCCCGCGACACGCTACGGTCGCCGCGTGTCGCGGTCGTCAACGAGGCGCTCGCGAACAAGTACTGGCCCCATGAGGATCCGATCGGCAAGCGCGTCGCGTTCGATCGCCAGGAACCGGCGTGGTACGAAGTCGTCGGCGTCGCCGGGAACATCCGCCATCGCACGCTGGATGCAGCCGAGAAGCCCGAGCTGTACGTCCCGTACTCGCAGCCGCTCTTCCAGGGCTGGACAGCGCGGCCGATGTTCATCGTCGTGAGGACATCGTTCCAGCCGACCTCGGCCGCCGGCGCCGTGCGCGAAGTCGTCGCATCGATCGATCCCGATCAGCCGATCTCGAGCGTGCGGACGATGGAGGATCGAATCGGGGAATCGCTGGGGCGGCGCCGGTTCAATACGCTGCTGCTGTCTCTCTTCGCCGCGCTGGCGGTGACGCTGGCGGCCATCGGCATCTACGGCATCGTCGCGTTTGCGGTCGCGGAGCGCACCCACGAGATTGGCGTCCGGCTGGCGCTCGGCGCGCGGCCGCGCCACGTGCTCGCGATGATCGTCGCCGACGGCATGGCGCTCGTGCTCGCCGGCACGGCGCTGGGACTCGCAGGGGCCGCCGCGGCGACGCGCGTGATGGCGAGCCAGGTATTCGGCATCAGCGCGACCGACGCGGCGACGTTCGCCGTGGTCACAATCGCCCTCGCGCTCGTCGGCTGCTGCGCGTGCCTCGTGCCGGCGCGCCGCGCCATCATGCTCGATCCGGTGACGACTTTACGCGCGGAGTAAATTGTCGATATCAGCCCGTTCGGCGTCGATCGCCGCGGCCGCGCGCGAATCAACAGAAACCGCGGGTATACTCTTCCGCCATGCCCGACAAGGCGGAACGCCTGCGGGCTCTGCACAAGAGCCCGCCCATTCTCGTTTTACCCAACGCGTGGGACGCGGCGACGGCGCGGATCGTGGAGGCCGAAGGCTTTTCCGCGGTCGCGACGACGAGCGCCGGCGTCGCCGCGGCGCTCGGCCATCCGGATGGGGGAGCGGTTCCGCCTCACGAAATGATCGAGGCGATCGCGCGGATCGCGCGCGCGGTGTCGGTGCCGGTGACCGCCGACATCGAGCACGGATACGCGGCGACGCCGAACGCGGCCGCCGACGTCGTGCAGCGCGTCATCGCGGCGGGCGCGGTCGGCGTGAACATCGAGGACTGCGTGCCGGGCACCACCGATCTGGAGCCGCTGTCGCTCCAATGCGACAAGATCGCCACGATCGCCAAGTCGTCGGCGAAGAGCGGCGTGCGAGTGGTCATCAACGCGCGCACCGACGTGTTCCTCCGCGGCATCGGCCTGCTGCCGACGCGCCTGCCGGTCGCCATCGAGCGCGGCAACGCGTTTCTCGCCGCGGGCGCCGACTGCGTCTTCGTTCCAGGCGTGCGCGATCGCGAAACGATCGCGGCGTTGGTCCGCTCGATCCGCGGTCCGGTGAACATCCTCGCGACCGCCGGGACGCCGCCGGTTCAGGAGCTCGAAGCGATGGGTGTCGCGCGCGTCAGCATCGGATCGGGGCCGGCGCGCGCCGCGCTCGCGCTCATGCGCGACATCGCGCGCGAGCTGAAGACGCGCGGCACGTACGGCTTCCTCGACCACGCGCTGCCGTACGACGACGTCAACGAGCTGATGCGATGACAATGGAGCGCGACGGCTCGGCTCGGACGGCGCGCGAAGGCGTTAGCCGAGCGATCGGTCTGCGCGTGAAATCCGGCTACGCGATCGCCGTCGTGCTCGGCGGTCCCGCGTCCGATCCGAAGCCGGTGGCGCGCCACATCGTCGCGCTCAGCGATCCCGACGTTCCTGAAACGCGCCAGCCGCATCACGACGGCCTCGGCGTCGAGATGCAGGATCGCCGCGAAATCGCGCGCCGGTCGACGATCATCGAGCGCTGCGCGAAGGCGTCGGTCGCGGCGCTGCTTCAGACGTGCAGCGCGGCTTCAGCCGAGCGATCCCACGAGACCCTTCGCGCCGCGCTGGTGGTGGGCAGCGTCATCGATCCGGAGACAATCGGCAACCCGCACATCCGCGCGCACGCGTATGAAGGGCGTCTGTTCCGTACGGTGCTCGAGGAGGCGCTGGCCGCGCGAGGCGTGAAGTGCGACGTCATCGTCGAGAAGCAGCTCGCGACGCGTGCGGCGGCCGCGTTGAAGCAGCCGGACGGCCGGATCACGCGCGCCCTGTCGGCGTTCGGAAAGACACTGGGCAGCCCGTGGCGCGCCGATGAGAAAGCCGCGGCGACTGCAGCGTGGATCGCGCTTCTGTAATCTGACTGAGTCCTGCCGCCCCGATGACCCATTGACGGCCCAGGCCGCGCGTGGAAAGTCGCAGAGGCGCATCTGCTGCTATGATGCGCCTCCCGTCCGACCCGCCCCACTGGAGGCCGCCATGCTGCAACAACTCGACGTCGCCATCGCTATCGTCGTCGTGCTGCTCGGAGTCAGTCTGTTCGTCACGATTCTGACGCAGATGATCAGCTCCTTGCTGAACCTTCGCGGTTCGCATCTGCGCGCCGGGCTCGTGACGCTGCTGAAGACCGCCGATCCGGGCCTCGAGGCGCACGCCGACGCGATCGTCGCAAGAGTCGTGACGCATCCGCTCTTGTCCGATTCGGCGTTTTCGCAGCAGAGTCCCTTCAAGGCGAAGGATTGGGTCGAGAAGCGGATGCCGGCGCTCGCAGGCCATTGGCGGTGCGCAAGCGCGGTCCGCCCGAACGAGCTCAAGGCCATATTGCGCGAGCTCGTCGCGGCCGGCGCGAACAGCAGCGAACCGTGGCATGCGGCGCTTGCGACCGCGCTGGGAAAAGATCCCGACAGGCTGCTCGGTCGCGCGCGCGTCACGCTCGACGAGCTGAAGAAGGGGCTCACGCCGGCCGCGGCGGCGCGGCTGCAGTCGTCGATCGACAGCGCCGTCAGCAGCATCAGCGGCGTCGACGCGCGAATCGACGAATGGTTCGACGCGGCGATGAACCGCGTCTCGCAGCGGTTCACGCTGAACGTCCGCGTCTGGACCGCGGGCATCGCCGTCGCCGTCGCAATCCTGATGCACTTCGACGCGATCGACTTGTACAACAAGGTCGCCGCCGACAAGAGCGTGCGCGATTCGCTGGTGAGCATGGCCGGCGCGGTTCAGACGCAGGCCGAACAGGATCTCTCGAACAAGCAGACGCGGACGATCGACGATCTCTCGACCGAGGCGCGCGAGCTGCGGTCGAAGCTCGCGGTCGCGCAGTTTCAGCTCGACGTGCCGACGTGGCCGGAGCACGTCCGCCGCTTCGGCGCGACGGGCTGGGGCGCCGGAATCGTCGGCATCCTGATCGGCGCGGCGCTGCTCAGTCTGGGATCGCCGTTCTGGTTCCACGCGCTCAAAGGACTGACCTCTCTGAAGACGACGGTGGCATCGGCAATCGATCAGGAAAAGCAATCTGCGGCACCGGCGCCGGCGGCCGGTCCGTCCGCGGCAACGCGCGTGTAGACCACGAAACGCCCGAGACCACGACACACACGAAAACCTTGAATGCGCGGCCGCGACTGGGACAAGGATCTGCTCTCAGTAATTCCACCGACTCCGAGGAGAAAGCGATATGGCCGCTGAAATCACGACGACGATCGTCAAGTGGGAAGACATCGTGGCGCAGGTGCCGGGGCCGCGCGCGAAACTGAACGACGTGCGAATCGGCCTCGATCTCGCATCGGCCGCGGTCGCGGCGCCGATTTCGCTCGGCCAGGGGGTGCCGCTCGCGCTCGAGATCGACGCCGGCGCGACGTCGCGCATCGACGGCTTCAACGCCGCCGGCCAGAAAGACGCCGACGGCGTCATCGGCAGCGACGAGGCGCCGATCCGGTTCGCGGGCGGGTCTGCGTGGCTCAAGTACTCCGTTCAGGCAATGGCGCGCGCCACTGCCAATCTCGACGCCGGCTCCGCCGCCGGTCAGATCCAGGCGGCGGAACAGGTGCGCCTGTGCGACTACCGCCGCCACGACGTCGACGAGCCGGTCGCTCTCGCAATCCCGCGCGATATCGAGCGTCCGCGGCTGATCGCGCTGGTCGACAGCGTCAGAGCGCTGCAGCCTGGCGATGCGCTCGCCGTCCGCTCGGCGGGCACGCTGCAGGCGAGCATCGAAGTGTCGTGGGCCGACGTGTTCACGAGCGAAATCGGCAGCCTCGCGCGCCTGCTGCGCGCGCCGGCGTCGATTGGCATTCGAATCGACGCCGGCGTGAAGGCAACGGCATCGATATCGGTGAACGACGAGTTCGCGCTCACCTTCACGCGCGACGACGATGGAGCGGCGTATCGAGTCTTCGTCCGCAAGGCGAAGATCAGCGACGCCCGTGCGACCGTCGGCGTCACGGCCACGGTCCAGGCCGCCCAGCCGGAAGTCGTCGCGGCGGCGGTGAGCGGCCTGCTCGACGCGGAGCTCTCGAAGGTCAGGCCGCTGCTCGCGCGCGCGACGAGCGCGCTGACGCCGGCCGAGCAGCAGTCGATTCAGGACGTCGCCGAACGCCTCGGGGTCCGCAACCTCACGCCCGCGGCCCTGTCGAAAGCGATCGACACGCTCGAGGCCTCCGTCGCCGACAAGATCGCCGGCGCGGTGAAAGCGAAAATCGACAGCGGCTTCGCATTCGAGTACGGCCGCATCGAAGAAAATGCGACGCTGCTGCAGGCGACGCTGACGGACGAGGCGCTGGCGGCGATGCACGCGCCGCTCGTCCGCCGGAACCTCGCGCCCGTGCTCGCCGCGCCGAACGGCGTCGGCATCGAGAAGTACCTGAACGAGACGACCGTCACACGCACGCGCGCGTGGGGCTTCACGCTCGGCATCGGTGACAGGAAGGTGTTCAGCAAAGATACGAACCGGACGACGCGATCCATCCGCGAAGGAACGCCGGGCACGTCGCGCAGCTACGCGGTCCTCCACGCGTACGACATGACGCGGCGCAACTGGAGCATGAGCCTGAAGGCGGAGACGCCGGCGTTCGTGCCGCCGGGCGCACCGGTCACGGCTTCGAGCTTCGCGTACGGTTTGCACTTGCTGTCGTCAGAGCAGCCGAAGGTCTTCGACGAGCATCAATCCGACTACTGCGCCGACATGGCGGTGCTGTGGGGCGTGTGCCGCGAAGGGCAGGCCGACGCGCTGAAGGCGAAGTTCCCGAGCATCGGGACGAAAGACGTGTCGTGGGCGGCGCAGATGACGATCAACGACGAAGCGTTGAAGAAGGATCTGTGGGCGCGACTTGCGGCGCTGTCGGCCGTCGATTTCGCGCCGGCGCTCGCCGCGGCCGTCGAGTGGAACCGCAGCGTGGGCGGTACGATCGCCAGCGTCGCGCGGCGGCGCCAGCTGTACTTTCCGGTGTGGCAGCACTATCTGCAGAACTCTGCGGTGGGCGCCACCGGCGTCGCGCAGTTTGCGTACGATCATTTGCGCGGCGACGCGCCGGCGACCGCGCGGCTGGAAAGAGCCGGGTTCGCGGCCGTCGACGATCGTCTGACCGCCGCCGGCCTCGCCGAGAAGAACGACGACACGCGCCCCGACATCGCCGACTGCCTGCGCGGCGCGAAGAACCTTGCCGACGCGCTGGCGAGCCCGACCGACGAGCGCGGCGTCATCGAGAAATCGTTTCAGCACATGAGCCGGATGTCCGACCAGTCGCACCAGGTGCGCGCGCTCGGCGTGCTGCTCCTCGACCTCGCGAGGAAGTCGGTGTATCTGCCCGGCGTCACGCGCACGCTGTCGTTCACCGTCGGGAAGACGACGACCGTGCTCAGCTCGAATGACTTTTGAGCACGAAGTGCATCGCGTGCGCATTTTCAGCCGCGACGAGATCGGCCGGGCGCTGAGCGCCGCCGGGTTCGCGTTCTCGATGCGCCGCTCGTACGGCTCGTATCGTCTGCTGCCGGGCGACGTTGCAGTCGTCGCCGAACGGCAGTAGGTTGTCCGCATGCGCATGACCCGACGCGGTCTGCTGAAGACGGCGGCTTCGCGTCCGTCGCCAAACGGAGGTCAGCGGCGACAGTCGGCCGCGAAGGCGGGCGGTTCATTTCGTTGATCGGCGCGAACGAGTGGTTCCACAATCCCCGCGACCGCCGGCCGGATGCGGTGAACGTCGGCGCCGTGTCGCGGTTTGCGAAGGGCGCCGCCGATCTCGCGCTCGCGGTTGCGAACCAATTATCATGACCGCCATGAAACGCCTCTCGATACTCCTCGGGCTGGCCGTCGCGGCCGCCGCGCTCACCATCCGCGCGCAGAACGGACGCAAGCCGTTCACGGTCGTCGAGGCGACGATTGCCGACATGCGCGCCGCGCTCGACCAGAAGCGCGCGACGTCGCGGCAGATCGTCGAGCAGTACCTGACGCGCATCGGCATGTACGAAGATCGCCTTCACGCGGCGATCACGGTGAATCCGAATGCGATCGCGCTCGCCGACGAGCGCGATCGCGAGCGCCAGCAGGGACGAATCCGCGGTCCGCTGCACGGCATTCCGATCGCGTTGAAGGACAACGTGCACACGACGTTCATGCGCACGACCGGCGGGGCGCTCGCGTTCGAGAACCTGGTGCCGCCGTACGACGCGACGCTGACGAAGAACCTCGTCGACGCCGGCGCGATCATCATCGCGAAGAGCGGCATGACCGAGCTCGCCAACTGGGTGGCCGGCGCGCCGACGCCGATGCCGGGCAACTACAACGCCGTCGGCGGCCAGGGCTACAACCCGTACGATCCAAGAAAAGACCCGCGCGAGGCGACCTTCGACGGACGCCCCGCGCTCGGCACCGGCGGATCGAGCTCCGGCGTCGGCACGGCGGCGAACTTCTGGGCCGGCAACGTCGGCACCGAGACGTCCGGATCGATCCTGAGCCCCTCGAACCAGAACATGCTCGCGGCCGTCAAGCCGACCGTCGGACGCATCAGCCGCTACGGCGTGATTCCGATCACCGCGGATCAGGACACGGCCGGTCCGATGGCCAAGAGCGTGACCGACGTCGCGATCATGTTCGGCGCGATGGAGAGCGCCACGCCCGATCCAAACGATCCGGCGACGACGAAGTGCACGCCGGCGCCGAACCGCGACTACACCGTGTACCTGAAGCGCGACGGGCTGAAGGGAGCGCGCATCGGCGTCCCGCGCGCGTTCTATTTCGATCGCCTCGACGCGATGCCGGAGGGCAATCGCGGTGGGCTGACTGCCGCGCAGAAGAAAGCGATGGAGGACGCGATCGCGGTGCTCACACAGGAAGGCGCGATCGTCGTCGATCCGGCGAACATCCCGAGCATCGCCGAGAAGGATCCGACGAACAACTTCGTCCGCTGGACCACCTGCTCCGGCGTGACCAACGTGAAGGGCAAGGATCAGGATTGTTCGGTCGTGCTCAAGTACGGCATGAAGCGCGACTTCAACAAATGGCTCGCGTCGCTCGGCGCCGCCGCGCCGCTGAAATCGCTCGCCGAGCTGCGCGAGTTCAACAAGGCGCACGAGAAGGCCGGCGCGATCAAGTACGGCCAGTCGCAGCTCGACATCTCCGACGAAATGGACGTCGATGGCGATCGCGCGCGGTACGAAGCCGATCGCGCGAAAGACCTTCGCCTGTCGGCCACCACTGGCATCGACGCCGTGATGAAAGCCGAGCGCCTCGACGCGATGTTCTTTCCGGGTGCGAGCGGCGCCGCGATCGCGGCGAAGCCTGGCTATCCGACCGTCATCGTGCCGTTCGCGCTCGTCGCGAACGAACCGACGCCGCCATTTCCGTCGGGGTTCAACGCGAAGCCAGGCCCGATGGGCGTCAGCTTCAGCGGACTGGCCTGCAGCGAACCGAAGCTGCTGTCGATCGCCTACGCGTTCGAGCAGGCGACGAAGAAACGTGTCCCGCCGCCGGAATTTCGGTGACAGGCCGGTAGGTCGGGTGGGTCAGGTAGGTAGCGTAGCGCAGGCCTTTAGGCCTGCCGAAGGATCGCCATGATGAAGCGTCTCCCGCTCGCCGTCGTCGTCGTCCTCCTCGCGCTCATCGCTTCGGCCGCGGCGCAGACGCCGCCGAACGTGCAATCGACCGTCGCGCTGTTTCAGAACGTCCGCACCGTGGCAAACGTCGTGTATCTCCGCGCGAACGGATGGGAAGGAAAGCTCGACGTGTACGCGCAGCGGACGCAGACGTCGACACCAGTGGTGATTTACATCCACGGAGGCGGCTGGGTGCGCGGCTCGAAAGACGGCAGCGTGCTGTCGGCCTTGCCGTATCTCGCGATGGGGTACTCGGTCGTGAACGTCGAGTACCGGCTCGCGGACGTCTCGCTGGCGCCGGCGGCGATCGAAGACTGCCGCTGCGCGCTGCGATGGGTCGTCGGACACGCGAAGGACTACAACTTCGACGTCGGCCGGATCGTGATCGCCGGCGCGTCGGCGGGCGGCCACCTCGCGCTCACCACCGGCATGATTCCGACCAGCGCCGGCTTCGATCGCATCTGCCAGGAACAGGGCGAGCCGCGCATCGCCGCGATCGTCGACTTCTTCGGCATCACCGACGTGGCCGACCTGCTCGACGGCCCGAACAAGAAGCCGTTCCCGGAGACGTGGCCGTACACGGTGCAGTGGCTCGGCAACCAGGCGAACCGCGATGCGGTTGCCAGAGCCGCGTCGCCGCTGACGTACGTGCGGGCGGGCGTCCCGCCGACGATCGCGATTCACGGCGACGCCGATCCGCTGGTGCCGTACGCGCACTCGACGCGGTTGAACGACGCGCTCCAGAAAGCGGGCGTCGCGCACGAGCTCGTGACGGTTCCGGGCGGCGGCCACGGCAACTTCTCGCTGGATCAGTGGCAGCGCGCGTACACCGCGATCGAAAAGTTCCTCGGCACGCACGTGACGGCCTCGAAATCGACGGCGGGCAGCGGGAACTGAAACGCGACCACGAAGACACGAAGTCCCGAAGAAGAATAAATAGCAAGAGACGCCGCCGGAGGGAAGGCGACCGAACTCCTACCGCGGCGCGGTGGCGGTGGTTCGCGTTTGCGACGCGTCGGCCGCCTCGGCGACGACGTGAATCGGCCGGGTCGGATCGATCGCGAGCCACGCAAGCGCGCCGGCTACGTAGATGATCGCCGTGACGTAGAACGGAAACGTCCACGACTGCCAGCGATCGACGGCGAAGCCGAGCACGAGCGGTCCGACGAGCCCGCCGAGGTTCCCGAGCGTGTTCATGCAGCCGGTGATGACGCCGGCGTGATCCGGCGCGACGTCGATTGGAACCGCCCAGCACGCGCCGAGGGCGAGGTCGGCGGAGGCGAGCGCCATCGCGAGCAGCGACGCTTTCACGACGGCCGGCACCGGCAGCGTCGACGCGAACACCAGCATCGCGCACGTGAAGAACGCGACGAAGCCGAGGTGACAGCGGCCGGCGCGCAGCCCGCGGGCGCGCGACCAGCGGTCCGTCAGCCATCCGCCGGCGACGTCGGCGATGCCGGCGAGGAGGAACGGCAAGGCGGCGAACAGCCCGCCGCCGAGCAGCGAGAAGCCGAGCACCTTGATCAGGTACGTCGGCAGCCACGTGAAGTAGAAGTACAAGCCGTACCCGAACGCGAAGTACATCCCGCAGATGGCGTAGAGGTTTCGACTTCGCAGCAGTGCGCGCCAGAGATCGCGGCCCTTAAAGGGCCGCGCCACAGCCGCAGGTTGTGGCTCCACATCCGCACGTTCTGGCCCCACATCCGCGGACCGTGGCGCCACAACCGTGGATTGTGGCGCGGGGCCTTTAGCCCCGCGAATCAACGCAATCTCTTCGTCGCTCACCGACGGATGCTGTTCGGGCCGATCGCGGTACCACGCGTACCATGCGATTGCCCACACGACGCCGAGCGCGCCGAACGCGACGAAGCTCGGCCGCCATCCCCATCGCGCGACGAGCAGCAGCGCGATCGGCGCCGACAGCATGCCGCCGATGCGCGATCCGAGGAACATGACGCCGTTGGCGCGCCCGCGCTCGCGCGGGGGAAACCACTTCGAGAAGCTGCGCGCGATGTTCGGGAATGCGCCGGCCTCGCCGGCGCCGAACAGAAACCGAATCGCGACGAGCGGCGCGAATCCGCGCGCCGCGCCGGTCAGCATCGTGAACGCCGACCACCACAGGACGATGCGCGTCAGCACCCGGCGCGGACCGCGCACGTCGCCCAGCCATCCGGACGGGATCTCGAACAGCGAGTACGCGAGCGTGAACGCGCTGAAGACGACGCTCATCTGCACGACCGAAAGATGGAGATCGTCCATGATGAACGGCGCCGCCGCCGAGATGCAGATGCGATCGAGGTAGGTGACGGCGGCGAGCAGGAACGCAAACGCGAGGACCTTCGCGCGCACGCGTGTGGCGGACATCGCAGTGTATGCTACGCGATCATCGCATGTCGCCTGTGTCGGTCACGAGCTCGCGGATTGTCTACGACGCGCTGAAGGCAACCGGCGTCCGCCTCGTGTCGGCGCTGCCCGAGACGTGGCTCGTGCACCTCATTCGGATGGCCGAGGAGGATCCCGAGATGATCCTCGTGCGCCTCGCGAAAGAGGAAGAAGGCGTTGGCATTTCCGCCGGCGCGCACCTCGCCGGCGTCAAGTCGGCGATGCTGATGCAGAATCACGGCCTGCTCGCGTCGATCAACGGCATCGTGTCGTGCGCGCAGCTCTATCGCATTCCATTGCTGATGCTGATCAGCTATCGCGGCGAGTTCGGCGAGCGCGATCCGTGGCAGACCGAAGGCGGCGGCGTCACCGAAGATCTGCTGCGCGCGCTGCGCATCCCGTTTTCGTATCTCGACAACGTCGGTCACGTCGCTGCGCGCATCGCGAAGGCGCAGACGCTCTCGCTGTCGGCCAACAAACCGGTCGCGCTGTTGCTCTGTCGCGATCTGATGTGGGAAGAGAATTAGTGCTTCGAATCGATGCGCTGCGCGCTGTTTACGATCGTCTCGAGCACCTGGTCGTCGTCACCATCATGGGCGCCGTTGCGGCGGAGCTGCAGTCGCTCGGACACCGGCCCAACTTCTTCTACCTGCAGCACGCGATGGGTCTGGCCTCGTCCATGGGGCTCGGCATCGCTCTGACCAAGCCGGACACGCAGGTCGTCGTGTTCGACGGCGACGGCTCCGTGCTGATGAATCTCGGCGGCCTGACGACGCTGGCGCGATACAGGCCGAAGAACCTCGTACATGTCGTGTTCGACAACGAGAGCCTCCTCTCGGTCGGCGGCTTCCCGACCGCGACGTCGACGGGCAGCGACCTGGCCGCGATTGCGGCGGCGGCCGGCATTCCGCGCACCGGCGCCGTCCGCACGATCGCAGAGTTCACGAAGGCGTTCGACGAGGCGCTGTCCGCCGGCGCGTTGACAACGCTGGTCGCAAAGGTCGACGCCGTCGGGCCGGCGCAGTTCGTGACGGATCTCTCGCTCCTCGAGAACCGGTTTCAGTTTCAGAGGTATCTGAAGTCGACGTGAAGTCCCGCCGTTAGCTGTCCAGCAGGCGGACCGCATCGGGTCCGTACCGCGTCAGCAGATCCTTCAGCGTCTTCCCGGGCTCGTCGTCGAAGCTCTGATCGAGCATCGTCGATTGGCTGACGCGATCGAGCCGGAAGTTCCGGAAATCGCAGCGCAGCTCGCACCACGCCGCGAGCGTCCACGTTCGTCCCCAGAAAAAGAGGCCGAGTGGACGCACGGTCCGCTCCGACCCGGCGCCGCTCGCGCTCGCGTACGACAGTTGCAGCTTGCGACGTGCGATGAGCGCTTCGCGCGCGACGATCAGGGCGTCGGCCGATCGACCGCCGCCGATCGTCGTCGGCACGAAGAGACGCGTCTCGGCGACGAGCGGCGCGAGATCCTTCGGGATGACGGCCGCGACCTTGTTCAGAATCGCGTCGCTTGCGCGCGCGAGCGCTGGATCGCCGAACTGGCGCACGATCCGCGCGCCGAGCACCAGCGCCTGGATCTCGTCGCGATCGAACATCAGCGGCGGGAGGTCGTAGCCGGGCCGGATGCGGTAGCCAACGCCCGCCTCACCGTCGATCGGCGTCCCGGCGAGCACGAGATCGCGAATGTCGCGATACACCGTGCGCTCCGAGACGCCGAGCCGGTCGGCGATGAGCGTCGCCGTTGTCGCCGTGCGCCGCCGGCGCAGCAACTGGACGATTTGAAAGAGACGGTCGGCGCGGCGCATCGGGCTTCGCTCAATCCGGAGGCCCCTGTCCCCCGGACGCGCTCCGCGGGACCCCTTCGCCCCGCTCCGCTCCATTGTCCGTCAGGCGGCCTTGCCCTCGACGAGGCCGACGGCGTGTCCTTCCGGGTCTTCGAACACGCCGAGCGTCACCCCTGGCAGCGCGGTCCGCGGCATGACGACCTTGCCCCCGAGGCGCTCCGCCTGAGCGAGCGACGCCGTCACGTCGGGCGTCTCGACGTAGAACGTCACCCACGGGCGCGTGCCCGGATAGCTCTCGCCGACACCACCGGGAATCCCGCGATTCACCTCGTCGACCATGCCGTACTTCGTCGGGTCGCCATTGAATCTCCAGCCGAAGAGACCGCCGTAGAACTGACACAGCGTGGCGGCGTCGCGACCGAGGACCTCGAACCACATCACAGGATGCTGCATACCGTCTCCCTTCGCATTGAGATGTTTCGTGGCGGCCGTCGGCAGGCGTGAAGGCCCGCGCTACATGTGCCGCCACCATGTTCACGTCTGGTAGCTCTCAACGCGATTAAGGAATAACACCCGGCTCCTGACAGCGTCCTGTCAGGAGAGATGGAGGCCGGATTAGTCCAGGATTAGTCCTGGCGCAGAGCGATCGCCGGATCCACGCGCATGGCGCGGGCGATCGGGACGAGATGCGCGGCTGCGGCGACGGTGAAGAGCACCGACGCGACAGCCGCGAGCGTTGCCGGATCCGTCGCGCTGACGCCGTAGAGCGAGTTGTCCAGAAACCGCGTCGTCGCGACGGCGAGCACGATGCCTGTCGCGAGTCCTGCGAAGACGAGGGCGAGTCCGTTTGCGAGGACCAGCCGCACGATGTCGGCGCGCGACGCGCCGAGGGCCGAGCGGATGCCGATCTCGCGCGTGCGTTCGGCGACGGAGTACGAGATGACGCCGTAGACGCCGACGGCGGTCATGACGAGCGCTACGGCGCCGAAGAGCTCGAGGAGGATCGCGACGAACCGCCGCGCGCCGACCGATCGCGCGACCAGGGTCCGCATCGCATCGACGCGGTAGACGGGCACGTCGCTCGCGGCGGACCAGATCGCCTGGCGCGCCGCCGGCGCGAGCAGGCCGAAATCGCTCGCCGATCGCATCACGACGGTGAGAAACGAGTCGGTCAGCTGCGCCTGCGCGGTGTACATCTGCAGCGTCGGCGGCGCCGCCAGCGCGACATGCCGCACGTCGCCGACGATGCCGACGATCGTGTACATCGGGCCGTCGCTTCCGCCGATCCGGACGTGCTGACCGATCGGATCGCCGTTCGGCCAGACCGTCCGCGCGGTGCGATCGCCGATGACCATCACCGGTTCGGTGCTGGCGCGATCCGCATCGGTAATCAATCGTCCTCGCCGAAGCGGAATCCGCATGACTGCGAAGTAGGTCGGCGTCACCGAGTACCGCTCGACGAATGGATCGTCGGGCGTCACCGGCCTTCCTTCGACGTGCAGACCCCAGCGATCGACGTTGCCTGCGAGCGGGATTTGACCCGCGAGCGCAACGGACTCGACGCCCGGCAGGCGTCGAAGCGCGGCGAGCATTTCATCGCCCTTCGCGACGACCGCCTCGTTCTTCGCGTACGCCTTGCCCACCATCGAGATCTGCATCGTGAGCACGTGATCGGGATCGAACCCGGGATCGACGCCGAGGAGCCGGCCGACGCTCTTGATCATCAACCCGGCACCGGCCAGCAGGACGACGGCGAGCGCGACGTTGGCGGCAATCAGGAGCCGGCGTGCGACCGACGTCGGGTTCGCCGCGCTGTGACGCGCTTCGGCGCGCAGCGTCGTCTGAAGATCGACGCGCGAGGCTCGGAGCGCCGGCGCAAGACCGAATACCACGGTGGTGCCGAAGGAAACGGCCAGGGCGAAGATGACGACGGCGACGTCGACGCGCGCCGTGGCGAGACGCGCGATGGGTACCGGCGACAAGTCGGCGACGAGCGGCACGACCGCGGCCGCGAGCGCGATGCCGGCGAGACCGCCGAGCCACGCGACGAGCGAGCTCTCGACGAGCAGCTGCCGCACGATGCGGCCGCGGCTCGCGCCGAGCGCAGTCCGCAGCGCGAGATCGCGCTCGCGATCGGCGACGCGTGCGAGCAGAAGGCTCGCGACGTTGGCCGCCGCGATCAGCAGCACGATCGCCACGGCGCCCATCAACGCGAAGAGCGGCGCGCGAACGTTTCCGGCGAGCTCGTCGGCGAGAGGCGTCACGGCGATGGCAGTCGCGGCGCCGTACTCGGCAGGATGCTCGCGGCGGAGGGCAGCGTGGACGCCGTTGACGTCGACGAGCGCCGCGCCGATCGCCGTGTCCGGCTCGAGCCGGGCGATCGCCTTCAGGTGCTGGCAGCTGCGGCACGCGAATGGCTGCGACCGGTCGTAGCCGAGGAGCGCCCACATCTGCGCAGGTTCGTAGAAATGCTCCGAGATGATCGGCGCGAACGACGGCGGCATCACGCCGCCAACCGTGTACGGCTGATCGTTCATCGTTACGACGCGGCCGATGACCGCCGGATCGGCGTTGAACCGCCGCCGCCACAGGCCGTCGCTCAGTATCAGCACGTGCCATCCGGCCGGCGTGTCGTCGGCGGCGGCGAAGTCGCGTCCCAGCGCCGGAGCGACGCCGAGCGTGCGCAAGAAGTTCGCCGACACGCGCATCGCGGGAATCCGCTCGGGCTGGCCGTTCGCGATGAGCGTCGGATACCACGATCGGATCATCGCGATCTCGTCGAATGCGTGCGTCCGTTCGCGCCAGTCGACCACCGTCGTGAAGCCGACGTTTCCGGCGCGGCCGTCGGGGCCGGGTTCGCCGACGTCGACGAGCCGCGCCGGATCGGCGAACGGCAACGGCCGGAGCAGCACCGCGTTGACCACGCTGAAGATCGCCGCGTTCGCGCCGATGCCGAGCGCGAGCGTCATGACGGCGACGGCCGTGAAGCCGGGACTGCGGTGCAGCAGCCGGAGCCCGTAGCGGACGTCGCGCCACAGGTCGACGACGAGATGGGTCGAGGACGCCGGCGGCGGCGGAGCGGAGCGGCGCGGCCGATCCGCGCGCGCGATTTCGTCGACCACGCGCCGCCGGTTCTCGAGCGGCGCCAGAGCGCGCGTCAGCGCATCACGTTGGTCCACGCCGGATGCGACGAGATCGGCGTACTGCTGCGCGCAGTGCTGCGCCAGCTCGTCGACGATGTCGGCGGCGCGCGCCGCGTCGACGTCGAGCGGTTCGAGCCGGGCGCGGACGAGCGCCCTGAAATCGACGTCGTCGACGTCGTCGGCCTCACGCATGGCTGATGCGCGCGACGCGATTCAGCGCCGCGAAGAACGCCTTCCAGCTCCGGCGCTGCGCCTCGAGCGTTTTCTGGCCCTGCGCCGTGAGTCGGTAGAAGCGGCGCCGGCGCGTGTTGCTGCGCTCCACCCAGCGGCCCTGGATGAGCCCGCGTCGCTCGAGGCGGTACAGCGTCGGATAGAGCGACGCCACGTGGAACTTCAGGGCACCGTCGGACCTCTGGTCGATCAGCTTCGCGATTTCGTATCCGTGGCGGTCGCGCTCTTCGAGGAGCGCGAGGATGACCGTTTCAGCGCTGCCCTTGCGCAGCTCGCGATCCTCGGACATACGCCGTCAGCATATGTGTGAGTCATACATATGTCAACGGCGAGATCTGCCTTCAGCGGTGAGCCGTCGCGAACCAGAACGACACGCCGCCGCTCAAGGTCGTGCCGGCGCCGTTGTCGTCGAAGGTTCTCACGGTCGTGCCGATCGATCCGAACGCGGTCAGATGCGGCGAGAGCGAGTAGGCCGCGCCGCCGGAGATCTCCTTGCGATCGCGATCGGACAGCGGGATGTCGAGGCCGTTCGCGCCGCGCCATGCCCGGCTGAAGCCGCCGTTGATCGTCACCTTCGGGCTCGTCTGCAGTCCGAAGGCGGCGCCCGTGTACCACAAGCCGGGCGAGAAGTATCCGCCGCCGCCGTACACGCGCAGCGGACCGCGATCGACCTCGGCGCTTACCGGCAATCCCCAGCGCACGCGGCTCTGATTGGGGCCGAGCGCCGCAGCCACGCCTTCGCCGAGCAGCTGCATGGTCGGCGCGACGGCGAGCTTCGCGGTGTGTTCGCGGTTGCTGGCGACGGCGACCTTCGCACTGAAGAAGCTCGTGCCGACGCCTCCGGCCGCGCCGCCGGGATCGGCGCTGCCCACGATCCGCGGCACGCTCGCCGACAGCTGCACGCGCCGCGCGAGGCCGATCGCGACGTCGCTGATCGGAAAGTCGACTTCGCTGAGACCGGCGCCCTGCCACCGCACCGCCGACATCGACAACACCATCGTGCCCGGATCGAGCAGCGTGGCATCGTCGATCCACGCGAGCGGCGTAGCGCTCACGACGGGCGTGACAACGGCGACCGGTGCGAGCTCATTCCGGCTCGGCGGCGCGCTGTTGCCGTGCCCTTTGATCTTGTTGCTTTCTGCGAGAGCAGGAGCGGCGAGCGCCATCGCGATGACGCCCGCCGCGAATGTCTGCCCGTTCATTTGCCGCGCTTCTTCGCCGGCGGCGTCGTGCTCGTGCTCGTCGTGCTGGTGGTGGCCGTCGACGTCAGGTCGGTGACCGCCTGCGTCGTCGCGTGCTCGGCTTCGGTCGTCGAGTTCGCCGTCGGCTGCAGCTTGTGAATCGCCTGACCGAGGCTCATCGTCGAGCTGGTCGTCGTCGTGGTCGTTCCACCGGTTGCCGTTCCGTTCGCCGTCGGCTGCAGCTTGTGAATCGCCTGACCGAGGCTCATCGTCGAGCTGGTCGTCGTCGTGGTCGTTCCACCGGTTGCCGTTCCGCCGGTTGCCGTTCCGCCGGTTGCCGTTCCGCCGGTTGTCGTTCCGCCGGTCGTCGTTCCACCGGTCGTCGTGCCTCCGCTTGTTGTGCCGCCAGTGGTCGTTCCACCCGTCGTCGTTCCCCCGGTCGTGCCGGTGCCGGCCGGAGCGCCGACCATGAGCGCCTTGAGATCCGCAAACGGGATGTTCAGGTTCTTCGCGACGTGCAGCGCCGCGATGAACTGACCCTGATTCTTGAAGCCCGCCGACGCCTGGTTCAGCGTCATGCCGGCCGGGAGCAGCTTCTGGATTTTGGCGGCGAGGTGCGGCTTGGACGAAAGCTTCTGGGCAATCGGATTGAGTTGAGTCGTGCCGGTTGCTGTACCACCGGGCGTGGCTCCGCCAGTGGCCGTGCCACCGGTCGCCGTTCCACCCGTCGTCGTGCCGCCCGCGGTGGTCGTGGAAGCCGACTTCGGCGGCTTGCCCTTCGTCGAGGTCGCGTGATGCTCGGTCTCGTGATGCGCGCGCGTCGACGTCTGCGCTGCCGCAGTCGTCGTGTGCTTGCTCTCGTGCGTCGAGCCGCCGTGCTTCGTCGTCGTTGTCGGCGCGGACGCCTGCGAGCCGTGTGCCGTCGTGGTCGCTGCGACCGTTGTATGCGAGCTGCCGCCGTGCGAGGTCGTCGCCGGTTGGCTGCTGTTGCCGTGGCCTTTGCCGTCTGCGTGCACCGCTGCGACCGACAACGCGACCATCGTCATCGCGCAAAAGGTCATTCGTGCGATTCGCATTGATTTCCTCCCGGCAGCACCCCGGCGCAAGGGATGTGCCAGCCCGTCTGTTTAGGAAAACAAGGCGAAGGCGCCGGCCCGGACCGACAGAATTTGGACCTTTTACACGCGTTCTGTGAGGTAGCGGTGAAGCGCCACGGCGTTGTTGTGCCGCGGATCGCGCGCACCGAACAGCAGCGTGACGCGTCCACGGCGCACGGCGCCGATGAGCGCGCTCACAGCGGTGTGCTTCTTATCGAGCTCATCGCTGTATCGCTTCACGAATTCACTCCATCGCGAGGGATCGTGGTTGAACCAGCGGCGCAGATCCACGCTCGGCGCGATGTCCTTCAACCAGAGATCGACCGCCGCTTTCGTCTTGCTCAAGCCGCGCGGCCACAGCCGATCGACGAGGACGCGCACGCCGTCGTTGTCCGACGGCGGATCGTATGCGCGCTTCACCTGAACGGTTTTCTTCGTTGCCACATCATTCATTGTGACACGGCCTCCTTTTTCAAGAACCGCCGCCCCCGGAGAACTCGACTGTTGCGGCACCAGGCAGTTGCAAATGCGAGCGGGCGCGGTCCGCAGTCCTCGGCGCGAACGACAGGCTTGTCGGTTCCTGTCGGTCTCCGACGCGATAGGGTGTGATGCGGCGTGCAACGTAATCCGATCGTTCGGCGACGTGCATGTCGAGATCGTCGGGAAACGGATCGTCGAGGATCTTATTTAGTGTGAAACCGACACCCGCGGCGACTGTGCTGAGCTGAGACAAAAGAGCGCAATCGTGAGAAGACCAGTCGAATGCTGAACATCTTTTTGCCCGTCCGTGGGGCGTCGCCCGCGGTCCCGCGAATTATAATTTTCTTTTTGCTGGAATCACTGGTTTCCGATGTTCGGTTCGCGCTGCGCTGGCTGCGAAAAAGTCCCGGCTTTACGCTGGTGGCGGTCGTGTCTCTGGCGGTCGGCATCGGCTTCAACACCACGCTCTTCACGGTTGCCGACGCCCTGATCTTCAAGCCGCTGCCGGTGGCGGAGCCCGAGCGGCTGGTCGACGTCTTCACCAGCGATTCCACCGGCACCGTCGAGTTCAGCACTTCGTCGTACGCCGATTATCTCGACCTGAAAGGGCAGAACGGCGTCTTCGAAGATCTCGTCGGCTACTCGCCGATGTTCGCCCCGATCAACCTCGACAGCGGTTCGCGGCTCGCGCTTGGCGAGATCGTCACCGGCAACTACTTCCGCACGCTCGGCGTCGCGGCGGCGGTCGGCCGCACGATCGGTCCGCAGGACGACGTGGTCGGCGCGCCGCGCGTGGCGATGGTGTCGTATCGCTACTGGAGGCGCGATCTCGGGTCCGCTTCCGACGTCGTCGGCCGGACGATTCGCATCCGCGGCAGCGGGTTCACGATCGTCGGTGTCGCGCCGGCGAGCTTCACCGGCATGGTCCCCGTACTGGCGCCCGAGCTGTGGGTGCCCGTCAATGCGTCGCTCGAAACCGAGCCGGTCGGCATGCACGACACGATTCCGTCGCCGACCGGCAGCAACCGGCTCGAGCGCCGCGCCGACCGCTGGATGTTCGTGCGCGGCCGCCTGAAGCGGGGCAAGACGATTGCGGAAGCGCGCGCGAACCTCGATCTGCTGATGGCGCGCCTCTCGTCGGAATTCCCTGCGACCAACAGGGGACGGCACGTCACGCTGAAGCCGACGCGCGACGTGCACCTGCATCCCGAGGCCGACTCGATGATCGTGCAGATTGCGCTCGGGCTGATGACGATCGTCGGCCTCGTGCTGCTGATAGCCTGTGCGAACGTGACGAGCATGCTGCTGGCGCGGGCGTCGGGACGGCAGAAGGAAATCGGCATCCGCCTCGCGCTCGGCGCGAGCCGCGGACGCCTCATTCGCCAGCTCGTTACCGAAGCCGTCGTCATGTCGTTCCTCGGCGCCGTGCTCGGATTGCTGCTCGCATGGTGGGCCATTTCGGCGCTGGCTGCCGTGCGGCTGCCCATGGCCATTCCGCTCGCGTTCGACCTGCGCATCGACCGCCGCGTTCTCTTGTTCACGCTCGCGGCGTCGTTCATCGCCGGCGTCGTCGCCGGCCTCGCGCCCGCGCTGCAGGCATCGCGGCCGAGCCTGATCGCCGACCTGCGCGGCGAGGCGACGACGGCTCACGTCGGACGGCGACGGTGGACGATGCGAGACTTTCTGGTGGCGGGTCAGATGGCGGTCACGGCGGTGCTGCTGGTCGTGGCGGCATTGCTCACGCGGAGTCTCGTCGCGGCAGAGCGGACCAACGTCGGCCTGCCGGTCGAACGGCTGGCGCTCGTGTCAACCGACACGGCGATGCTGAACTACTCGGACGACCGCAGCCGCCGGTTCTACGACGAAGCGATGGCGCGCGTGGCGACAATTCCCGGCGTCGAATCGGTCGGTCTGGCGACACGCGTGCCGTTCTCCCCGAATTACAACCGGTGGGAAATCTGGATTCCCGGCCGGCACCAGGTCGGTGGACACGGCGACACCGTCGAGGTGACGACAGTCTCGCCCGAGTACTTCAAGACGATCGGCGTGCCGATTCTGGAAGGCCGCGGATTCGCGTACGACGATCGCCCGGACACGCCGCGCGTGGCCGTCGTGAACGAAACGCTGGCGCACCGCTTCTGGCCGGGCGAGAGCGCGGTCGGCAAGACGTTTCGTACTCGCGGCTCCGATGGGCCGCTGTTCCAGATTGTCGGCATGTCGCGCGATCACAAAGTGATGACGATCGGCGAAGCGGCCACGCCGTTCCTGCACATCGCGCGCATGCAGCGGCCGAATCCGTACTGCGCGATCATCGCGCGCACGCGCGGCGACGCGTCGGCGCTGCTGCGCGACATGCGGCGCGAGCTGCTCGCGCTCGAGCCGAACATCGTGTTCTTCGAGAACCAGACCATGTCCGCCGAGGTCGCGACGACGCTGTTTCCCGCACGCGCGAGCGCGTGGCTCGTCGCCGCCGTCGGCAGCATCGCGATGCTGCTTGCCGCGGTCGGTCTGTACGGCGTCATCGCCTATTCGGTCGCGAGGCGGACGCGCGAGATCGGCATCCGTATCGCGCTCGGCGCGCGGCCGTCGGCGGTTCTCGGCAACGTGATGCGGCAGGGACTCGTCGTGGCGGTGGCAGGTCTCGGCGCGGGCTGCGTCTTCGCCGTCGCCGCCGCGCTGGCCGTTTCGCGCGCGTTGTACGGCGTCGCCGCCGGCGACCCGCTGTCGTGGATTTCCGCCGCCGTCATCATCCTGACCGTCTCGGCGCTGGCCAACCTCGTGCCCGCCTGGCGCGCCGCCCGCGTCGATCCGTGCATCGCGCTGCGGACCGAGTGAAGCGAGCATTCACCCTTACGGCCACGCTGACGCTCGCGATGTGCATCGGGGCGAACACGGCGCTGTTCTCGGTCGTCCACCACGTGCTGCTCCGGCCGCTGCCATTTCCGGACGCAGATGGCATCGCGCTGATGGGCAACCGGTATCCGGGCGCGGGGGCCGACATCGGCGAGAACTCCGGCGCGCCCGACTACTTCGACTGACGCGGCGCTGGTTGCCTTCACGAACGAGGCGCTGCGCCGCCTGCGCGCGCTGCCCAGCGTCGCCGGCGCCGGCGCCACGATTCCATTCGGCGGCAACCACAGCGACAGCGTCATCCTGGCCGAGGGCTACCGGTGGCAGCCGGGCGAGTCGCTCATCTCGCCGAACGCGGTCGACGTCTCGCCAGGATATTTCGAAGCCATGCGCGCGAAGCTGGTTCGCGGCCGCTTCTTCGACGATCGCGACGGTCCGACCTCGCCGCTCGTCATCATCGTCGATGAGAAGCTCGCGCATCGCTTCTGGCCGAATCAGGATCCGGTCGGCCGCCGCATGTACCGGCCGACCGATCTGAACAACCTGATTGCGGTCAACGAGAGGACGAGATTCCTGACGGTCGTCGGTGTCGTGCACGACATCAAGCTCGCGGACCTTGTCGAAGGGAACGGCGCCGTCGGTTCGTACTTCTATCCGCTCTCGCAGGACACGTCGCGCGGGCTCACGTTCGCCATCCGGACGGCCACCGATCCGGCGGCGCTGGCGACGCCGGTGCGCGAGGCCATTCGAAGCCTCGATCGCGAGCTGCCGGTATTCGACTCGCAGACGATGGAGGAGCGGACCGACAAGTCGCTGATCAGCCGGAGATCGCCGGTGATGCTGTCGGTCAGTTTCGGGTCGTCGCCGGCGGCTTCCTGCTCGGCGCCGCCGGTGCGGTCGCGCTGCGCAAGAGCCTGCAGAGTCAGCTGTTCGCCATCAGCGCGACCGATCCGTCCGTGCTGATCGCCGTCACCGCCGTGCTCGCCGTCGTCGCGGTCGCGGCGTGCGCGCTGCCGGCCCGGCGCGCGACACGCATCGACCCAATCGTGGCGCTCACCGAATGAGGCCGACGCTCGGCCGAAAGTCTCGCGCTACATAACGCAATCCACGTAGCGCGAGCCTTTCAGGCGAGCGCGCTTATAATCGCGCCCCGTGTCCTTCGTTCGAGATCTTCCCGCGCGGCTCGCCGCGGAGCTGCCCGACGAGCCGCGCTGGCTCGAGACGCGAGCGATGCTGCGGTCGGGGCACGCGACCGTGTTCGGCGGGACGACGATCGAGTCCGGCTTCGCGGTCCGCATGCTGCACGGCGCCTTCTCGGTCGTCGCCGTCGTCGGATGCCCGCCGGGCGGCGCGATCGCCGCGGCGCTCGAGGGCACGACCGGAATGACGCCGCTCCTCACGCAGACCGACAACGCCGACTATGTCGAGCGCGCGATTGGGAGCGGCGGCACTCGGCCCGAGGGCGATTGGCGACGCGAGCGGGTCATCGTCCACGCGCATGGATCGTTCCCGGTGGTGACGCCGCCGGATCGCGACGTCGCAATCCGCCTGCTCTCCGAGGACGATGCGCTCGATCATCTTCCTGCCGGCCTGCGGTTCGAGATGATGCACGCGCGCGAGGTCGCGCCGGTTGCCGGCGCGTTCGTCGACGGCGTCGCGGCATCGTTCTGCTATCCGTGCTGGACCTCGGAGTCGTTGTGGGACGTGTCGATCGACACGCTGTCGACGCACCGCGGCCGCGGCCTCGCGGCTCATGTCGTGCAATTCATGATGGCGGGCATGCGCCGTGAAGGACGAGAGCCGGTGTGGGCCGCAGTCGAATCGAACCGCGCCTCGCTGCGGCTCGCCGAACGTCTGGGCTTCACCGCGGTCGGCGAAATAGTCGCGTTCGCGCGCGGGCCGTGGGCGTTCCTGACCAATGGCTACGACGACGCCCGATGAACAAGCCGTCGATCTCCATGGCGTCCGAGGACGTGGCGTCCGGCGTCAGGCGAATTGCACCCACCGTCCTCTCGAAAGTCCGTCGCCGTCTGATTCCCTTTCTCTTCCTGCTCTACATCGTCGCGTATCTGGATCGCATCAACGTCGGGTTCGCCGCGCTGCAGATGAACCAGGCGCTCGGCTTCTCGGCGACGACCTACGGATTGGGCGCCGGGATGTTCTTCCTCAGCTACGTGCTGTTCGAGATTCCGAGCAACGTCATCCTCGCGCGGATTGGCGCGCGACTGTGGATCGCGCGGATCATGATCACGTGGGGCATCGTCTCGTCGTCGATGATGTTCGTGCGCAGCCCGGCGGGATTTCATACGCTGCGGTTTCTGCTGGGCGCCGCCGAAGCCGGCTTCTTTCCCGGCCTGATCTTCTATCTCACTCAATGGTTTCCCGCGCGAGAGCGCGCGCGGACCATTGCCATGTTCATGACCGCGACGCTGACGGCCGGCGTGATCGGCGGTCCGATTTCCGGCGCGCTGCTCTCCCTGCACGGCGCGGCCGGCCTCGCGGGGTGGCAGTGGCTGTTCCTGCTCGAGGGCGCGCCGGCGATCGCGCTCGGCTTCGTCGTCCTCCGCGTGCTGACGGATCGGCCCGAGCACGCGCGCTGGCTCGCCGACCCGGAACGGGCGGCGCTCGTCGCGTGCCTCGAGGAGGACGTTCGCACGCGGACCGACCGGCAGCACGCATCGCCGTGGAGAGCGCTCGGCAACGGACGGACGTGGCTGCTCGCAATCGCGCATTTCACCATTCCGGTGATGCTCTACGGACTCGGCTTCTGGCTGCCGCAGATGATCAAGGCCGCCCTTCGGCAGGGCTCGGGGCGGGCGTCGGACGGAAGCGACTTCACGGTCGGTATGTTGAGCGCGATTCCATATGCTTTCGGCGCCGTCGCGATGGTGCTCGCGGGCCGGCATTCGGATCGCACCGGCGAACGCCGTTGGCATTTTGCGGTTGCGGCGACGGTCGGGGGCGCCGCGCTGGCGGTCAGCACCGCCGGCACCGGCATCGTCTGGTCGATCGTGACGCTGTCGATCGCGATGATCGGGTTGGCGTCGATGTTCGGCCCGTTCTGGGCCCTCGCGACCACGTCTCGGTCGGCGCTCTCGAACACGGCCGCTGCGGCGTCGATCGCGCTGGTGAACTCGGTGGGCAATACGGGCGGGTTCGTCGGCCCGTACCTCCTGGGTGCGATCAACGACGCGACGCACAGCTTTGCGATCGGGCTCTACGCGATCGCCGCGATGATGGTGGCTGGCGCTGCCCTGGTCCTGACGGTCGACGATCGATGAAGCCGCTGTTGACGCGGCCGCTCGCGGATGATTCGCGTCTGGAAAACGTCGAAAGGTACGAACACGAGTCGCAGTTCGATTCGTCGATGGTCCGCAAAGATCTGCTGCTGTTCTTCGCCGATCGCCGGTCGGTGATCATGGCGTCCGCGTTGCCGATCCTCATCGCTTCATTCTTCGGTTCGGTGTTCTCGGGATCCTCGAGCGACGCCGAGCCGGCGCGGATCGCGATTGCCATCATCGACGACGACGGCAGCACGATCTCGAGGGCGATCGTCTCGGGGCTGCAAGGCGACCGGAACCTGCAGGTCGCGTTGCCGACTGAAGACGACGCGCGCGCGTCGGTGAAGCACGGACGCACGAGCGTCGCCGCCATCATCCCGAGCGGCTTCGGCGACGCCGCCGGTCAGGCGTTCTTCGGCAGCGCGCCGAAGCCGGCGCTCGACCGGCTCTACGATCCGTCGCGCGGCGCCGAGGTGGCGATGGTTCGCGGCATGCTCACCGAACACGTGATGCAGGCGGTGAGCCGCGAGATATTCGGCGGGGCGCAGGGCCGCCAGTACGTCGAGCGGATGCTGCCGCAGATCGAGGCATCGCAGTCGCTGCCGCCGGATCAAAAGCGGCTGCTCACGGAGATGCTGCGATGGTGCAGGAGTTCTACAACCGCCCGAATCAGACCGCGCAGGCCGCCGGACCCGGGCTGTCGATGCCGTACACGGTCCGCGAGCAGGCGATGACTGCGAACACCACCGCCGGCTACAACGGCTACGCGCACTCGTTTGCCGGGATGGGCATCCAGTTCCTGCTGTTCGCGATGGCCAATCTCGGCATCGAGGTGCTGCTCGAACGGCAGCAGGGGCTTTGGAAACGGCTGCGCAGCGCACCGGTGTCGCGGACGACGCTGCTCGCGGGCAAGACGATCAGCGGCACGATCATCTCGCTGATGACGCTGTTCGTCTCGTTCGGCTTCGCCATCGTCGTCTTCAAGGTGCGCATCTCGGGGAGCGTGGTCGGATTCCTCGCCGTATCGCTCGCGTGCTCGCTGATGGCGGCGACGTTCGGTCTGCTCGTCGCGGCGCTCGGCAAGACGCCGGCGTCGCCGCGCGGCGTGACGACGCTCGCGGTCCTGATGATGGTGATGCTCGGCGGCGCGTGGGTGCCGACGTTCATCTTCCCCGCGTGGCTGCAGCAGGCGACGCTGGTCGTGCCGGCGCGGTGGGCCGTCGACGGCCTCGACGCCATGACGTGGCGCGGCATCGGTCTCACCGGCGCCATCCTGCCGACGCTGATCCTCCTCGCCTTTGCGGCGCTCTTCGGCGCCGTTGCCGCGGCGCAGTTCCGGTGGGAGGAAGCGTAGATCGATCGCGCTCCGGCTGGTTTTTGGCCGCTCGCAAAATCGTGTAAGATGTCGTCCGGTATCGAATAGTACATAATCGTACTAAACCGCCCACGCCTCGATACCGTCGAGAAGGGCCCCCCGGTTGTCGCGCGAGCTTTCAGGCGAGCGACACGAGCGATGTAAGATGCACCCATGACGACGCGCATCTTGGCCTGCATCGTGGCCGGCTCCGCTCTCGTTCTCGCGCAATCCCCATCCGACACCGTCTCGCCGCGCGCGAAGCAGCTGCACGAGCGCGCGATCGTCATCGACTCGCACGACGACACGACGCAGCGACTCCTGTTCGAGAAGGGGTTCGACATCGGCGTCCGCCACGCCAACGGGAACATCGACATCCCGCGCATGAAGGAAGGCGGCCTCGACGCGTTGTTCTTCTCGATCTGGGTGCCGAGCGACCTGACCGGTCCGCCGGCGGTGAAGCGGGCGATGGATCTGATCGATGCCGTCCGCGAAGCGGCGCGCACGCATCCCAACGACCTGATGCTCGCGACCACGGCCGCCGACGTTCGGAAGGCGGCCGCGGATCACAAGATCGCCGCGCTCATGGGCATGGAAGGCGGCCACATGATCGACGACGATCTGCGGCTGCTGCGCCTCTACGCGGCGCTCGGCGTCCGGTACCTCACGTTGACGCATTTCAAGAACAACAACTGGGCCGACTCGTCGACCGACAAACCGGCGCACAACGGGTTGACGGCGTTCGGCAGGGACGTCGTCCGCGAGCTGAATCGGCTCGGCGTGATGGTCGACATCTCGCACGTGGCCGACAAGACGTTCTACGACGCGCTGGAGGTGACGACCGCGCCGGTGATCGCCTCGCATTCCTCCTGCCGCGTCATCTCGCATCACGCGCGCAACATGACGGACGAGATGCTGCGCGCGCTCGCCACGAACGGCGGCGTGGCGATGATCAACTACGAGGCGAGCTTCCTGAGCGAAGAGTATCGCGTCGCGAGCGAGAAGAAATCGGGCGACGTCGTCGCGCGCCTGGCGGCGATGTCGAAGAAGTGCGGCGGCGACGAGGCGTGCGCCACGCTCGAGGAATCGAAGATCAACCGCGAGGCGATGGAGAAGGGACAGCTGCCGAAAGTGACGTGGGAGAAGATCGTCGAGCACATCGACCACGCGGTGAAGGTCGCCGGCGCCGACCACGTCGGCCTCGGCTCCGACTTCGACGGCGCGACGATGCCGCTCGGGATGGACGATGCCTCGATGCTGCCGAAGATCACCGACGCGCTGCTGAAGAAAGGGTACTCGGAGCCGGACGTCGAGAAGATTCTCGGCGGCAACCTGCTGCGCGTGATGGAGGCAGTAGAACGAGCCGCGCAGTCACGTCGGTGAAGCCCGCAGGATCTTGCCACAGAGACACGGAGACACGGAGATTCAATCGCAGAGAACGCAGAGCCCGCAGAGGAAACGCCGATCGGCGCTTCGCGCCGCGTCGAATCCGAGGCGCTCCGTGTCTCTGTGTCTCTGTGGTTGTAATCCTGCGGGCTCGGCACCGCCACCCGCGCACACATGAAGCGCACCGCCGACGTCGTCATCATCGGCGGCGGATGTATGGGCGCGAGCGTCGCCTATCATCTGACGCGGCGGAGCATCACGGACGTCGTGCTCGTCGAGCGCGAGAAGCTGCTCGCGACGGGATCGACAGGGCGCAACGCCGGCGGCGTGCGGCATCAGTTCTCGAACGAAGCGAACATCAAGCTGTCGCTCGAATCGATTCGCCTTCTGGAACGCTTCGCCGACGAGGTCGGTCAGAGCATCGACTTTCACCAGGACGGCTATCTCTTCCTGCTCTCGTCGCCGGCGAGCGTCGACGTGTTCCGGAGGAACGTGGCGCTGCAGCGCAGTCTCGGCGTCGACGTGGAGTGGCTCGACGCCGCAGACGCACTGCGGCTGGCGCCGGGTCTCGACGCAACCGGCGTGATCGCCGCCACGTTCTGCGCGCGCGACGGCATCGCCGATCCGAACGGCGTCACGATGGGGTTCGCGAAGGCGGCGCAGGCGGCGGGCGCCGCAATCGAGCGCGACACCGAAGTCGTGTCGCTGCGCGTCGACTCGGGACGTATCGCCGCCGTCGAGACAACGCGGGGAACGATCGAGACACGCGCCGTCGTCAACGCCGCGGGTCCACACGCGCGAGCGATCGGACGGATGGCCGGGCTCGACGTCCCGGTCGATCCCATTCGCCGCCACATCTTCATCGCGTCCTCGAACCCGGAACCCAAGAACGCCGAACCCAGAACCAACAACCCCGAACCCGGAACCCGGAAACCCGAACCCGACTGGCCCCATTCGCGCATCATGGTCATCGACTTCGACACCACGTTCTACTTCCATCGCGAAGGCGCCGGTCTCCTGTTCGGCATGGGCGATCCCGACGAGACGCCGACGTTCGACATGACCGTGCAATGGGATTTTCTGCCGAAGGTGATCGACGTGGCCGTTCGGCGCCTGCCGGCGCTGGCCGACGCGTCGGTGTCGCACGCGTGGGCCGGACTCTACGAGATGACGGCCGACGGCAATCCGATCGTCGGCCCGGCGCGTGAGGTCGGCGGATTGTTCCTCGTCAACGGATTCAGCGGGCACGGATTCCAGCACTCGCCGGCCGCCGGCCGGATCGTCGCCGACCTGATCGCCGGCCGCGATCCGGCGTTCGACGTCACGCCGTTCGCGCTCGAACGTTTCGCCCGCGCGAAGGCCCGCGCCACCGGCGAGCGCTACGTCGTCTGACGTGCGACAATCGATGGCGTGAGCCTCGAGAGGATCGCCGAACAGAAGATCCGCGACGCGATTGCGCGCGGTGAGTTCGACAACCTGCCCGGCGGGGGCAGGCCGATCGATCTCGAGCAGTATTTCAGGACGCCGGAAGAGCTGCGGATGGCGTACTCGATCCTGAAGAGCGCGCGCTGCCTGCCCGAAGAAGTCGAGTTGATGAACGAGGTTGCCGCGCTCGACCGGGAGCTCGGCGAGACGGCCGTCGACAGCGACGCACACGCGCAGCTCCGCCGCCGCCTGCGCGACCGCCGCCTGCGGCTGGCGATCCTCCTCGATCGCAAACGCAGGCGCCGCCGCTGATCGCGATGCAGCTGAAGCTCTCGACGGGCGACGTCCGGTCGTGGCGCACGTCGGACGTCGATTCGCTCGCGGCGCACGCGAACAACCGCAACATCTGGCTCAACCTGCGCGACGCGTTTCCGCATCCCTACACGAAGACGAACGCGCGTGATTACATCCGCGCGACGCGCCACCGGGTTCCCGAGACGTCGTTCGCGATCGCGGTCGACGATCAGGCGGTCGGCGGCATCGGGTTCGTGCTGCATCCCGACGTGGAACGGGTCTCGGCGGAGATCGGCTACTGGCTCGCCGAGCCGTTCTGGGGGCGCGGCATCACGACCGACGCGCTGCGCGCGGTGACGAAGTACGCGATCGAGAGCCACGGGCTCACGCGCATCTACGCGGTGCCGTTCGCGTGGAACGTCGCGTCGTGCCGCGTGCTGGAGAAGGCCGGCTACGTGCTCGAGGGCAGATTGCGGAACAGCGCGATCAAGGACGGACGGCTGACCGACCAGATGCAGTACGCGTTCGTGGTCGATTCAGCCGGCTAATTCAATTGTCAATCGTTCTTACCGCACCCGATCCGCAGCTACCCGGAAGCCGAGGCTGAACCCTTTGTCCTTCGGCGCGTGCGTGTAGCGGAGGCCGCATCGCGCGCTGTCCTTGTCGAAGTACCAGCTGCCGCCGCGGATGATGCGCTTCTCGCCCGACGAAGGACCGCGCGGGTCGATGTTCGCGATCGCGTGTTCTTCGTACGGACCGTACCAGTCGGCGGTCCATTCCCAGACGTTGCCGTGCATGTCGGCCAGACCCCACGGGTTCAACCCGTACGATCCGACCGGCACCGGCGATTTGCCTTTGTAATTCGCCTGCGCGCTCGTCAGTGCCTCGCCGGTCGAGTACGGACCGGTCGTGCCGGCGCGGCACGCGTACTCCCACTCGGCTTCGGTCGGCAGCCTGTAGTGTAGGAGCGGGTCTTTGGACCCGCCCTGACCGCCAGACCCGCCCTGACCGCTTCGCTCATTCAGCTTCGCGACGAATTGCTGGACGTCGAAGAACGTGACGTTCTCGACCGGACACCGCGGCCCGCAATCGGCGAAATGGCTCGGTGCCGTTCCCATCACCGTCCGCCATTCCTGCTGCGTCACCTCGAAGCGCGAGAGCAGGAACGGATGGGTCAGCTCGACGTCGTGCAGCGTCTCGTCCGCCTGTCGCCCCGCTTCGTCCGAAGTGCTGCCCATCGTGAAGCGGCCGGCGGGGATCTCGATGAGCGTCACGCCGCTGACGGGATCGGCGATCGTGCGCGTTGGCAGCCGGATGTCTTCGTCGGCGGTGACGTCGAAGCGCCGGAAGCGTCCGTAGCTCGCGACGGTGTTCACCTTGTTTCCGTTCAGCAGGGTGTAAGACTCGCGCATTTCCTGCGGGACGGCGATCGCGAACCGATCGTCGAACCGGAATGTCGTGGTGACGAGCGCCCGCACCGACGGCTGCTCGACGCGCAGCTCTGTCTTGAAGACGCGCCCGGTCGCCGCTTCAAGCCACAACCGGCCGTGCGAGAAGAGATCGCGGCCGACTTCGCCCTTGATCATCGCGGGCGACGCGGTCTCCTGGAAGTCGATCGACCACACGCCCGGGCCGACGGTCCGATCTTCCTTGCCGAGCGAGAACCTGAATCGCGGCTGATACGCGAGCTGGAGCACCGAGATGCCGAGCACCGGGTTGCCGAGCGTCGTACGGATGCTGCCCAGGTTGTAGCGCGCTCCTTCCTCGCGGATCTGCTCGGCGTGCGCCATCGCGTCCTTCGACGGATGCAGGAAGAGTTTTGCGAGCCGCTGCTCGCGATCGCGCACCGCGACGCCGTCGACCTGCAGCACGTCGCGGAACGGCACGAGGTTGAGCGTGTCGGGCGCCTTCACGAGGAGAAAATCCGATCGGAGATCACGGTGGCGCGCGCGAGCGATGTCGGCCGCCGACGGCGGCGCCGTCGCGAGTCCGCCGCGGCCGGTGAACGGGCTGAAGCTCGGAAGCAGGACGCTCGAGTCCTGCATGTAGTTTTCCTCGGCGACGACGTTCTCGAACTGATCGATGAAGTAATCGAGATACCACGCGGCGCGATCGAGGAGCAGATTGAGCGTGACGCGCTCCTCTCCGATCACGGGGGCGAGCACGGCGCCGATGCCGAGAACGATCACGGCAACTCGAACCAAAGGCCGCATAGGTCGCTCCTGCACTATACTGCACCAATGAAAAAAGCCTTTGCCGTCATCGCGGTCGCCGTCGGCATTGCGTCGGGCACGCTCATCGCGCAGCGGCCGACGGCTTCGCCTGCGCCGTACTTCCCGGAGCGGTTCGACTGGCAGCACAAGAAGCCGGCAGAAGTCGGCATGGATCCGGCGCTCGTCGATCAGGCGATACAGACCGCGCTCGCGTCGGAGACGCAGGGACCGAAGGACATGGTGTTGTTCCTCCAGAACAGCTTCGGCAAGGAGCCGTTCGACGCCATCGTCGGTCCCGTGAAGGATCGCGGCGGCGCGAGCGGCCTCATCACGCGGCACGGCTACATCGTCGCCGAATGGGGCGATCCGAAGCGCGTCGACATCACCAACAGCGTGACGAAGACGTTTCTGACGACAGTCGTCGGCCTCGCGTGGCAGCGCGGGCTGATCCGCGACGTCAACGATTACGCGCGCGACTACATGCCGCCGCACGTGGATCTGTTCGAGGCGGAACACAATCAGAAGATCAAATGGGATCACCTGCTGCGGCAGACGAGCGACTGGTCGGGCACGCTGTGGGGCAAGCCGGACTGGGGCGATCGTCCCGAAGGGCAGAAAGCGGAGGAGTGGCAGAACCGCAAGATGTACGAGCCGGGCACGCACTACAAGTACAACGACGTGCGCGTGAACGTGATGGCGCTCGCGGCGCTGCAGGTGTGGCGGCGGCCGCTGCCGGAAGTCCTCAACGAGTACATCATGGAGCCGATTGGCGCTTCGTCGACATGGCGCTGGTACGGCTACGACAACTCGTGGGTCGAGATCGACGGCAGGAAAGTGCAGTCGGTGAGCGGCGGCGGCCATTGGGGCGGCGGCATGTTCATCAACTCGTACGACATGGCGCGGTTCGGGTACCTGTTCCTGCGCAACGGCAAGTGGAAGGACAAGACGCTCGTGTCGGAGAAGTGGATCCAGATGGCGCGGACGCCCGGCGTCGCGAACGAGGGCTACGGCTACGCGAACTGGTTCCTGAACACGAAGAAGAAGGCGCTGCCGTCGGCGCCAGAATCGGTCGTGTACTTCGAGGGCAACGGCGCCAACATTATTTATATCGATTGGGACAACGACGTCGTCGCGGTGCTGCGCTGGGTGCGCGGCGGCGGCGCGTTCAACGACATCGTCGGGAAGATGCTCGCGTCGCTGAAGCCGATGTCGACGGCTGCTGGGCAACGCTGATCAGGCACCAAAGACACCAAAGATACAAAGGGCAGGTACAGTCGCCCAATGTCCCGGCACACAGGGTACGCATCCCTTCCGCTTCACGGCGGCAGGGCTCCAGCCTGGCTCTTCGGCCGCATGGTGCGGCTGTCGCGCGAGATCATCGTTTATCTCGCCAGCGAATACTCAACGCACGAAGTGCTGCGGCGTCTTTCGGATCCGTACTGGTTTCAGGCTTTCGGCTGCGTGCTCGGCTTCGACTGGCATTCGAGCGGCGTGACGACGACGGTGTGCGGCGCGGTGAAGGAAGGACTGAAGGATCTCGATCGCGAGCTGGGATTGTTCGTCGCCGGCGGCAAGGGGCGCACGTCGCGCAAAGCGCCCGATGAGATCGCGGCATCGTGCGAGATCGCCGGCCGCGATCCGCGACCGCTGGTCCATGCGAGCAGGACGGCCGCGAAAGTCGACAGCGCCGCCGTGCAGGACGGTTATCAGCTGTATCACCACGCCTTCTTCTTCACCGCGAAGGGCGACTGGTGTGTCGTGCAGCAGGGGATGTGCGACGACAACCGGATGGCGCGGCGGTATCACTGGCTGTCGGAGCACGTCGCGAGCTTCGTCGACGAGCCGCACGAGGCTGTCTGCTGCGACGCGCGCGGGCAGCTGACGCTCAACCTGGTCGCGCACGAAAACGATCCGGTCCGCCGCGCATCGGCGGAGCTCGCATGCGAGCGTCCCGAGGTCACGCTGAACGCGGTCGGCCGAGTTCTCACGATGCCCCGGCGCCATGAGCTGCTGCCGGAGCTCGACGTCGCCAGCCCGTATCTCGAGAAGATTCTGCTGAAGACCTACGAGCGCAGGCCGGAGAACTTCGAGACGCTGCTGGGGATGCCGGGCGTGGGTCCGAAAACGCTGCGAGCCCTCGCGCTCGCATCGGAGCTGGTGCACGGAACGGCCGCCGCAATGCGCGATCCGGCGCGCTTCTCGTTCGCGCACGGCGGCAAGGATGGCACGCCCTTCCCGGTGGACAAGCTGACCTACGACAAGACGATCGAGATCCTGAACAAGGCGATCAACCGCTCGGCGATCGATCGATCGGAGAAGGTGAAAGCGTTCCGGCGCCTCGCGGCATTTGGCGGGCCTGAAAGGCCCGCCCCACACGACCAGCAACCTAGATTGTTTCGCCACCTAGCGCAGGCAACACCACGCCAGTGATGAAACTCGAGTCCGCATCCGACGCGAAGAACACGTACGCTGGAGCGATTTCTTCCGGCTGCGCCGGCCGCTCGAGCGGCGTCTTCTTGCCGAATTCGGCCACCTTGTCCAGCGTCGCGCCTTCGTCGGCCGCGTTCAGCGGCGTCCACACCGGACCGGGCGCGATGCAGTTCACGCGAATCCCTTTCTTCACGAGATTCTGCGCGAGCGTTTTCGTCAGCGTGTGGATCGCGCCTTTCGTCGCCGAGTAGTCGGGCAGCTCGGACGATCCCTGGATGCCGGTGATCGACCCGGTCGCAATGATGGACGCGCCGGCTCGCAGGTGCGGCAGCGCCGCCTTGACGAGCCAGTAGTACGCGTAGACGTTCGTCTTGAACGTCCGATCCCACTCCTGATCCTCGACGTCCTCGAGCGTCTTCTTGCGGTTCTGATGCGCGGCGTTGTGCACGAGGATGTCGAGATGTCCCATCTCGTACACCGTCCGTTCAACCGCATCGCGGCAGACGTTCGGATCGCTGAGGTCGCCCTCGATCACGAGGCAGCGCCGTCCTGCGCGCTCGATCGCCTCGCGCGTCTCCTCCGCATCCTGCCGTTCGGCCGCAAGCGCGGTGATCGCGACGTCCGCGCCTTCGCGCGCGTAGATGACTGCGACCGCGCGGCCGATTCCCGAGTCGCCGCCGGTGACGAGCGCGACCTTTCCCGAAAGCTTGCCGGCCGGTTTGTATCGCGGCGCTTCGTACTTCGGCCGCGGCTCGAGCTCGGCTTCGATTCCCGGCTTGTCGAGCTTTTGTTTTGGGAATGGAGGCTTCGGTTCGGACTTGATCTGTGGCTGCGACATGTCACTCACGAAGAGCAACAAGCTCGCCAACGCGGGCCGTCCGGTACGCGGGAACGGTTGCGGCGCACGCGCTAACAACCGCAAGGAGCGCGGCAATCGCGACCATCGTTCCGGGATGCCACCCGTCCAGCCCGGCAATCCGGGCGGCTGCGAGCTTCATCGCGACCGGGGTCGCGGCCATGCCGACGACGACGGCAACGGCCGCGAGACGCAATGCGGCGCCGACGACAAGGCTGATCACGTCGCCCCTCGACGCGCCGAGCGCAAGCCGAATCGCCATTTCGCGCCGGCGAGCCGCGGTGAGCGATGCCATCACGCCGTAAACGCCAATCGCCGACAGAAGAAGCGCGAGCGCGGCGAATGCACCGATGAGCCAAGCCAGTTCTCGCGCTCGCGCGAACGTCTCCGCGCGTACATCGTCGAGCGTCCGCTCGTCGAATGTCGGTTGATCAGGATCGACGGTTCGGACAGCATCGCGAATCAGCGGGACGGTCGTCTCCGGTGGACCAGCAGCGCGAACGACGAGCGTCATGATGCGCGTCGGATTCTGTGCATACGGCAGGTACAGCTGCGGATCGTTCTCCCTCTGACTCGGTCCGACGCCGTCTTCGCGGACGTCGCCCACGACACCGACTATCGTCAGCGCGCGAGGGATCGCGCGCGGGATCCAAAACGCGTCACTCTGCGGAAACAGCACGCGCAGCCGTTCGCCGACGACGTCCATGCGGCCCCAGAATCGGCGCGCGAGCGATCTGCTCGCGATCGCGACGCCGAGACGATCGTTCGTGTCGGCGGCGCCGAAGTCCCGGCCTGCGAGCGTCGGGATGCCGACTGTCTCGAAATATCGGGGTGCGACGATCCAGCAGAGCGCCAGCGGTTCGCTTCCCGGCTTTTGCGGGCGACCATCGATCTCGATTGGAAACGAGGTCGCAACGAACGACAGCGGCGCGTAGTTGACGAGCGATGCTACCGCCACGCCCGGAGCCGCGGTCATTCGGCGGACGACGCGCTCGGCAAATTGTGTGAGGCGAGTCGTGTCGTCGTACGACGGGGCGTTCAACGACAGCTGCGCGGTCATGACGCGCTCGGCGTCGACGCCGCGATTCATCATGTTGAGCGCGAAGGCGTGCCTCGCGAGCTGCAGCCCGGATGTCAGAAGAACGATAGACAGCGCGAGCTCGGCGACCACGAGCGCGCCACGGAGACGTCGATGCGTGACGCCAGCGGTCGAACCGTAGGCCGAATCGTTGAGCGCATCGACCACGTCAGCCTCTACGATCCGCCGTGACGGGAGCAGCGTGAACAGCGACGCGCATCCAATCGCCAGCGCGAACGTGAAGCCCACGACCCACAGGTCGACGCGGAAAGCCTCGAGCCGATTGATGTCCTGGTAGCTGACCGACCGATTGAGAATATCGACGGTCCACGTCGCCAGCAGCACGCCCGCTCCGGCGCCCGCGGCCGACACCAGCAGCGCCTCGCGGCCGAGCTCCCGCGCGAGCTGCCACCAGGTCGCGCCGAGCGCCACGCGAACCGCAGATTCTCTGCGCCGCTCTGCGGCGCGCGCCACCATCAGCGTGGCCACGTTAGCCGCGGCAATGCACAGGACGAGCGCGACGGCGACTTCCAACGCTGCCAGAATCGGGCGCTGATTCGCGCTGAAGCGGGTGGACAGATCCTCGATGCTCGCCGTCCATCCATCGCGGAAACCTTCTTTTGGGAGAGCGCCGTAAGCGGTGACGAGCTCGGCTCTCGCGGCTTCCAGCGAGACCCCGTTCTTCAACTTGGCGTACAGGCTGATCGAATGCTCGCGATCCGTCGGCGCGAGCACGAAGGGGCGCCAGACATCGAGCTCGCGGTTGAGGACGTGGAAGAACTTGAAGCTCTCCGGCAGGACGCCGATGATCGTGCACGCCGTTCCGTCGACGTTCAGCGATCGGCCAACGATGCGCGGGTCCGCGCCAAACTGACGACTCCAGAAGCCATGACTCAGAATGACCACGCCGTCGCCGCCCGGCCGGCCATCGTCGCTGGTGAACGGCCGGCCGATCGACGGCGTCACGCCGAGGATCGAGAAGAACGCCGGCTCGGTCAGCACGCCCTGCACGCGCATCGGGCGGTCCGTTTCGCCCGACAGCGCGAAGTACACGACGCGCCATGCCGCCGTCGCCTCGAACGCCGTGACGCGTTGTCGCCATTCGATGTAGTTGGCCGGCACGACGCCGGCGTACCACAGTCCGCGAGAAGGGCTCGCTTCGCCGACGAGGGCAAGGCGATCGACGTCGCGATAGGGAAGCGGCCGCAGCACGATCGTGCGGGTCATCGAGAAGATTGCCGCGTTGACCCCGAAGCCGATCGCGAGCGTCAGCACGGCGACGATGGTGAATCCGGGTTTTGCGGCGAGCGCCCGAAGAGCGTGCTTCATTATCTACGCGCATGGGGTCCCACCCCATGCGCAGACACGCTCGTGCCGTAGCGCTCGCGTGTATCCAGAACAGAACGTCGCTCCGGCAGTCCATCGACATGGGGTCGTAACACAGTCGTGATGAAGCGATGCGTCGGGGTGGGCACGCCGACTTGTTCGCCGAGGCGCACGACGGCACCGCTCAGCCATGGCAATTCGAGCGGGCGACCGCGCTCGAGATCCTGGAGCATCGACGACTTCGCTTCGGGTGGCATCGCCGCGTAGCCTTTGCGCACGGCGTTCTCGTCGACGACGGATGAAGCGACGTCGATGCCGCGGCCTCGTGCAACGGCGTAGGCTTCCTTCAACGCTTCGAACAGCATGGCGAACAGCGCCGGATCCGAGACGATCGGTCCGATCGGACAGCGCGTCACCGTCGTGATGCCGCTGAAGACGGAAAGGCGGACGAACTTCGTCCAGATGTCGACGTTGATATCGCGGCTCAGAGTCGTCGAGAAGCCGGCGGCACTGCACGCGTCGAGCAATCGCTCGAGCCGGGTCGACGGGCGTCCGTCGAGCTCGCCGAAGAACAGCGAGTCCATCGACGTGTGGCGGATCAGGCCGGGCTCCACGATGACCGCGGCGACGTAGGCGGTGCCGCCCGCCGTGTGACGCGGACCGATTGCGCGTGTCAGCATCCCGACGCTTTCGACGCCGTTCTGAAACGGAATGACCGCGGTATCGGGACCGAGCAGCGGCTTCAGCGCGCCGATCGCCGATTCGCTGTCGTACAGCTTGACGGTGAAGAACACGACGTCGGCCGGACCGATCGCCGCCGGATCGTCGGTCGCGTCGACGCGCGGCAGATGAACGTTCCCTTTCGGGCTCTCGATGCGAAGGCCGGTCGTGCGCAGCGCCTGGAGATGCGCGCCGCGCGCGAGAAAATGGACGTCGGCGCCGGCGGCGGCGAGGCGTCCGCCGAAGTAGCCGCCGACGCCGCCGGCACCGACGATAGCGATTTTCACCGCCGCATCGTAGCAAAGCACGAACGGCACGAGAACACGAAACACACGATCGGCGGAAATCGTGGGTCATAATTTGATCGCAAGCAGCGGATGGCGCGTCGACGTGAGGACCGGCAAACTGGCCGCATGATGATGCAAACGAACGTGCGCTCGACCAGCTCGATAGACGATACGCGATGGCAATCGGTTGTCACCCGTGACCGCGGCGCCGACGGCGTCTTCGTGTACGCGGTCAGCTCGACAGGCGTCTACTGCCGGCCGTCGTGTCCGAGCCGCCGTGCCCGGCGCGACCGGGTGACCTTCTTCGAGACGCCGACCGAGGCGCAGCGCGCCGGCTTCCGCGCGTGCCGCCGCTGCCACCCCGACGCCATTGCTTCGGCCGATCCGTGGATCGACAAGATCCGCCGCGCGTGCGTGTACCTCGCGAACGTCGACGGTCACCCGTCGTTGGCGACGCTCGCGGCGCGGCTCGGCGGCAGTCCCTATCACGTCCAGCGCAACTTCAAGCGACTGGTCGGCGTCACGCCGCGCGAGTACGCGGACGCAATCCGGCTGCGCAAGGTGAAAAGAAGGCTGCGCGGCGGCGGCGATGTGACCGCCGCGATGTTCGACGCCGGCTACGGATCGAGCAGCCGCTTCTACGAGCGCGCGGCGCCGAAGCTCGGCATGTCGCCGTCGACGTATCGGCGGGGAGGAGCGGGCATGAATATCGGTTACACCATCGTCGATTCACCCATGGGACGCCTGCTCGTCGCCGCCACCGAGCGTGGTGTGTGCGCTGTCGCGATGGGAACGTCCGATGGCGATCTCACGCGCGCGCTGACGCGCGAGTATCCCGCCGCGACGATCGCGACCGACAAGGGTGGCCTCGCGAAATGGACGACCGCGATCGTCGCGCATCTCGAGGGACGGCGGCCGCGGCTCGATCTGCCGCTCGACATCCAGGCGACGGCGTTTCAATGGCAGGTGTGGGAGGCGCTGGCGGCAATCCCGTACGGCGAAACGCGGACCTATCGCGACGTCGCGCAGACGATCGGGCGGCCGGGCGCGTCCCGCGCCGTCGCGCGCGCGTGCGCGAGCAATCCCGTCGCGCTCGCAATCCCCTGTCATCGCGTCGTCGCTTCGGACGGCAGCACGAGCGGATACAGATGGGGCGCCTCGCGCAAGAAAGCGCTGCTCGAGCGCGAGCGGCGATGATCGAGGCTTGCCACCACATGGAAGCTCGCCACCACGGGGAAGCTCGCCCACAGAATTTTTCCTCCGTGTGCCCCGTGATGGAGAGCTTGGATTGGCAGGCCATCGAGCGGTCGCTGGACGCCGATGGCTTCGCGCGATTGCCGGCGCTGATGGCGCCGGATCAATGCGGTGAGCTTGCGGCGCTCTATACAGATGATGGGCGCTTTCGCAGCCGCATCGACATGGCGCGCTTCCGGTTCGGTGTCGGCGAATACAAGTACTTCGCGTCGCCGCTGCCGCTGATCGTCCGGGCGCTGCGGGAAGAGCTCTACGCCCGGCTCGCGCCGATCGCAAATCGATGGATGGCGGCAGGCCGACACGTTGGTCGGCCACTACAGTACCCAAGCACGCTCGACGAATTCCTGAAGAAGTGCCACGCGGCTGGCCAGACGCGGCCGACGCCGCTGCTGCTGACGTACTCCGCGGGTGGCTACAACTGCCTGCATCAGGATCTCTATGGCGACCTGGCGTTCCCGCTGCAGGTGGTCTTCGCCTTGAGCCGACGCGACGTCGATTACAGCGGCGGCGAATTCCTGCTCGTCGAGCAGCGGCCGCGCGCGCAGTCGCGCGGGCATGCGCTCGCGATCGAGCAGGGAGCGGGCGTCATCTTCGCGACCAGCCAGCGTCCCGTCGCCGGCAGCCGCGGCACTTACCGCGTCGTCATGCGGCACGGAGTGAGCACGATCCGTTCGGGCGCGCGCATGTCGCTCGGCATCATCTTTCACGACGCGCGCTGATCTCCGAAGGGCAGGAGGCCGGGATGGGCAGGATAGGCCGGATGGGCAGGAACCCATCATCTCCTACGGCTCGCGGGGCCCCACCCCCGCTCGCTCGCGCTGCGGCGCTCGAAGACTCGCTCTCCTCGCGCGGGCCGCAGGCGCTCCTTGGTACAATGCTCGCCGCATGCGACTCCCCTTCGCGGGACTGCTGATCCCGCTTCTCCTCGAGGCCCAGACAGCCGGCCTCGAGACCCCATAGTGCCCACGGCGACGTTCTGTTCTGGATACGCGCGAGCACAGCGCCTGCGGCCCGAACGAGCGCGTATGCGCGAGCGAGGCGAGCGGGGGTGGGGACCCGCGAGAAAGCAAGAATGACGAAATACGGCCGTTCTCCCTGGCTCGATGCCTTTCCAACGTCCCGCGTTCCCGCCTATCCCCGCCACCGCGGCGACATGCAGACCGAGGCCGTCGTCGTCGGCGGCGGGCTGACCGGCTGCACGACCGCGTATGCGTTTGCGGCGGCAGGACTGAAGGTGCTGCTGCTCGAAGCGGATCAGATCGGCCGCGGTGCGACGGCGTACTCGTCCGGGTGGATCGCCGAAGAGCCGGGTGTCGCGTTTGCCGATCTCGAGAAAGCGGTCGGCCTGCGCGGAGCGCGGTATGCGTGGCAGGTGTGGCGGCGGGCGGCGCTCGATTTCATCTCGCTGCTGCGGCGCCTCGACATCAAGTGTCATCTCGAAGAACGCGGCAGCGCCATCGTCGCCGCGACCACCGAACAGGCGGCGCGGTTGAAGCGCGATCAGAAGGCGCGGCGCGAGGCCGGCTTCGACGTCTCGATGATGAACCCCCTCGCCATCAAGACCGATCTCGGACTCGATGCGAGTGCAGCCATTCGCAGTAAACATGGCGCGACGCTCGATCCGTATCGCGCCTGCGTCGGTCTGGCCGCCGCCGCGGCCGACCGCGGCGCCGTGCTCTCCGAGCGATCGCCGGTGCGCAAGATCACGTTCAACCGGAAGATCGCGACGGTGATGACCGCGAACGGTCGGATCCGCACGAGGCGCGTCGTCGTTGCGACCGGGATGCCGACGCCGCTCTTCAAGGCGCTCGCGCGGCACTTCTGGTTTCACACGACGTACGCCGTTCAGACCGAGCCGGTGCCGGCGAAGATTCGTCAGCAGATCGGATTCGGACGCCCGGCTCGAGCCTCACGCTCCACTGATGTCGTTCGCGATTCGGCGCAGCCGCCGCACATCATCCGGTGGATAGACGATGATCGGATCTTGATCACGGGCGCCGATTCTGAAGCGATCGCGCCGCGGCTGCGCGACAAAGTCATCGTGCAGCGCACCGGTCAGTTGATGTATGAGCTCTCAACGCTCTATCCAGAAATTTCCGGCATCCGTCCCGATTATGGATGGGCGGCCGATTACGCGCGCACGGCCGAAGGACTCCCGTACCTCGGACCGCACCGGAACTATCCGCATCACCTGTTCGCGTTCGGCGACTCGAGCCGCAGCGTGACCGGCGCGTACGTCGCCAGTCGCGTATTGCTCCGCCACCACTCCGGTGAATTGGATCGAGGCGACGACGTCTTCGGTTTCCACAGGTGAGCCCGCGGATTTTGTTTGTATACTCGCGGGATGCGCACAATTTTTTCCATCTTCATTTGTCTGGCTCTGGCCGTTCCGGCACTGGCGCAGTCGCAGGCCGCCAACGGCGCCATCGAGGGCACCGTATCCGACTCGTCGGGCGGCGTTCTGCCCGGCGTCACCGTCACCATTACGAGCGTCGACACCGGCACGCAGCGAATCGTGATTACGAACGAGAAAGGTTTGTATCGCGCGCCGCTGCTGCCGCTCGGCACGTATCGCGTGCTCGCAGAGCTGCCCGGTTTCAAGAAGTTCGAACAGACCGATATCCACCTCTCGGTCGGCCAGACGGCAGTCGTGAACGCGACGCTGTCGATCGGCGCGGTCAGCGAGACGATCACCGTCAGCAGCGCCGACAGCCCCGCGCTCGATCTCGCGCGCATCGACATCGGCCACACGATGAGCGATCAGGAGGTCCACAACCTGCCGCTCGTCGCGCGCAACCCGTACAACTTCGCGCTCGTTCAGCCCGGCGTCACCGGCTTCGAAAACGTGGAGTTCGGCGTGCCGCGCCTGGCGGCCAACGGCGCGGCGATGCGCATCAACTATCAAATCGACGGCAACACGAATACCGAGAAGGATCGCGCGGGACTGCGGCTGCTGCCGATGTCGGAAGTGATGATCCAGGAAGTGAAGGTCGTCACCACCGGCTTCGCGCCCGAGTTCGGCCAGACGATGGGGATGGTTTACAACGCGGTCACGCCATCCGGCACCAATACGTTCAAGGGCGAAGGAAGCTATCTGTTCCGGCGGAAGCCGTTCAGCGCGTTCCCGTTCTTCTTCGGCTGCACCGGCGTCGCCGCAAGCTGCGGTCCTCCGGCCGCCGATGCGCAGAAGCCTGAAACGCGCGTCGATACGGGGACGGCGGACGTCGGCGGTCCGATCGTCAGGAACAAGGTGTTCTTCTACGGCGGCTGGGAGCAGACACGGCGCGACCTCTCGTCGACGAGCCTCATCAACCAGAGCGTGCGCGACATCGCGCCGACGCTCGGCCTGAAGGCGCAGCCTGCGGCGGTGCCGAACGTGCAGACGGCGAAGTTCGCGATCGGCAAGGCCGACGTCCAGGTCGACGCGAACAACCGGCTCACCGCGCGGTGGATCCGGTTCCACAACGATGCGCCGTACAACAGCGGCGGCGGCACGCAGACGATCGAACGCGCGACCGATTTCCTCGACGCGATGGACTCGACCGCCGGCCAGCTCGTGTCGTCGTTCGGCGCCAGCAAGCTGAACGAGTTCCGCTTTCAGTACGCGCATCGTCATCAGAGCTCGGTGGCGAACGCCGATTCGGGCTCGGGTCCCGCCATCACGATCAGCAATCCCAGCATCGGGTTCGGCGCGCCGGTGTCCCAAACCGGACAAGGCAACGCCGGATTCGACTTCAAGCAGAACATCACGCAGGTCATCGACAACTTCACGTTCATCCGGGCGGCGCACAATTACAAATTCGGCTTCGACTGGCAGCACATCTACGACGAGCGCACCAACGCACCGCAGTTCGTGTACACCTTCCCGACCATCGCCGCGTATCAGGCGGCCAAGGCGGGAACGAACGCGTTCGGCTACACGAACATGTCGCAGATCACCGGCAACCTGTCGTTCAACATGACCACGAACGTGTTCAGCGGGTTCGTCCAGGACGACTGGCAGATTGCACAGACGGTGAAAATTCTTTACGGCGTTCGCTACGATCTCTACAAGTACCCGCAGGGGATTGCCGATGCGCCGCTGATAGAGACGCACGAGTTCAACATCGACAAGAACAACTTCGGTCCCCGCGTCGGCGTCGCGTGGTCGATGGATGCGCAGACGGTCCTTCGCGCGAGCACGGGCATGATGTACGACCAGCCGATTCTTGGCCCGTACGAGCAGGCGCTGCAGCTGAGCGGTTCGCCGCGTTCGCCGGTCTACACGTTCAGCGGCACGGCCGCAGGCGCGCCGGCATTTCCCAACGGCGTCACGACGGGCACGCTCAGCCCCCAGTCGCCGTGGGCGGTCGACCCGAACTTCGTGGCCGGCCACACGTGGCAGACCAACGCACAGCTCGAACGTGCGTTCGGCCACGACCTCTCGGCGTCCGTTGGAGTGATGTACGCGAAGGGTAGCGACCTGCCGGTCGTTACCAATATCAACCCGATCAATCCGACGGGCTCTCTCGCCGACGGCCGTCCGATCTTCAGCACCACCGCGAGCGCCGCGACCCGGCTCGATCCGCGCTTCAACCAGATTCAGCAGGTGCAGTCGATCGGCGACTCGACGTTCAAGTCGCTGACGATCGGGACGTCGAAGCGGTTCGCGAGAGGGCTCTCGTTCAACGTGCAGTACTCGCTCGGCAAGGGCCTCGACAACACGCCGCTGCTGACGCAGCTCACGGTGCAGGCGGAGCCTGGCCGGTCCGATCCGAGCAGTCTCGATCGCGACCGCGGACCGAATCCGCTCGACATGCGCCACAGCGTCAACGGCAACATCGTTTATCTGTCGACGAGCAGCGCGTCGAACGCCGTCGTGCGGCAATTGCTCAACGGCAACCAGATCGGCGTCCTGATCCAGATCAACAGCGGCCTCCCGGTGAACATCCTGGCCAACCGCGATCTGAACGGCGACGGCATCAACAGCGATCGTCCGCTGTTCGTCGCGCGCAATCCGCTGTATCTGTCGGCGCGGAAGAACGTCGATGTGCGGTACACGCGGTGGATTCCTGTGCGCGGCTCGGTCCGCGGCGAGATCATCGCGGAGCTGAAGAACGCGTTCAACATCGAGCAGTTGTCGGGCATCACGACGAACACGGTGGTCGATGCCGCTGGCAACGCGCTCGCGCCGATTCCGACCGATCCGTATCAGTTCACGAACCCGGTTGGATTCGAGCAGCGCAAGTTCCAGCTCGGCTTCAAGGTTCGGTTCTGACTCTCCGCGCCGTAGCGCGAGCCTTTCAGGTGAGCGTCGTTGTCGCGACGTTGACGCTCGGCTGAAAGCCTCGCGCTACGGCTGAAAGCCTCGCGCTACGGAAGAAAGGCTCGCGCTGCGTGCGCGTGCCTCTCCTGTAAGATCAGTCGCATGAGACGCGCCTTCGTAGCGGCTGGCGGAGTACTTGCCGCCTTCCTCTCCGTTCCTCACGCACAGCTTCGCGTCGTGCCGCTCGACGAAATGGGTGGGCACGTCGCGCTCGGCCTCGCGCTTCGTCATCTGTCGAACGCCGGCATCTTCCTGCACACGACCGCGCATCCCGACGACGAGAACAACGCGCTGCTGGTGTTGCTGAATCGCGGTCAGGGATATCGCACCGCGCTGGCGACGGCGACGCGCGGCAACGGCGGGCAGAATGAAATCGGACCGGAGCTGTTCGAGGCGCTCGGCGTGCTGCGGACGAAGGAGCTCGATGCGCTCCACCGCTTTGACGGCGCCGAGCAGTACTTCACGCGAGCCGTCGACTTCGGCTTCTCGTTCAGCGTCGAAGAGACGTTCGATAAGTGGGGAAAGGACGAGATCGTCGCCGACTACGTGCGGCTGATCCGGATGATCCGGCCCGACGTGGTCGTCGCGCTGCCGCCCGGCGGAGCCGGCGGCGGCCAGCATCATCAGGCGTCTGCGCTGATCACGCGCGAGGCGGTGAAGCTCGCCGGCGATGCCGCGAAATTTCCCGATCAGATCAAGGCCGGCTTGCGTCCGTGGCAGCCGAAAAAGCTGTACTACCTCGCCGCGTTCGGATTTCCGGGAGAGCAGCTGCCGCAGGGTCCGCTCGCGCGCATCAACGTCTCGGTTTACGACCAGCTGCTTGGCAAGACCTCCGCGGAGATCGGTACCGAAGCACGCAGCATGCACAAGTGTCAGGGGATGGCGCAGCTGCTGTCGCTGCCTGCGCCGATGACGACGATCTATCAGCTCGTGGAGTCGACGATTCCAGGACAGATGCAGAAGGACGAAACGTCGCTGTTCGAGGGCGTCGACACGACAATCGCGGGGCTCGCCCGGTTCGCCGGCGCGCGGCCGCCCAGGGATTTGACCGGAGGGCTCGCCGTCATCTCGGCGGCGGTGCTGACAGCCCAGAAGAACTTCGACACGATCGGCGATCAGGCGACCGTCAAACCGCTCCTCGACGGCTTGTACGCCCTTCGCGTGCTGCGGCGCGAGCTGCGCACGATGTCGATTGACGAGGGCGCGCGCTACGACACCGATTTCCGGCTGCGCCAGAAGGAGCGCGAGTTCCAGCAGGCGCTGCTCGTGGCGAACGGCGTTCAGCTCGAAGCGCTCGCCGACGACGGCGTCGTCGTTCCGGGACAGACGACGGCAGTGTCGGTGGTCGTCGCCAATCGCGGCGCGGCGGACGTCACGGTGAAGAACATCAAGTTCGAAGGGTTCGACGGAGACGCCGCATGCGCGCTGACGGCGGTGACACGGCCCGACTTCGGCGCGTTCGGCGGCGGCAGAGGACGCGGCGCCGCGCCTCAGGGCGCGGCCGGCCAGGCGCAGGCGACGTCGACGCTGAAGAAGGATCAGGTCGTCCGCTGCGACCCCACGGTGAAGATTCCGTCCGGCGCGCGCGTGAGCGAACCCTACTGGCACCGCGCCGGCGACGCCGGCCGCTACACGTTCGACGGCGACGCGCCATTCGGCCTGCCGTTCCGCCCCACGACGTTCTACGTGCAGGCGACGCTGCTGTTCGGCGCCGGACCCGGCGCCGAAGAGGTGCTCGACACGGTACCCGTCCGCCACAGGTACGAAGGAAACATCTTCAGCGGCGAAAAGCGCACAGAGCTGCTCGTCGTCCCGGCGTTCTCCGTGCGCGTGTCGCCGGAGATCGCGATCGTGCCCGCCGCCTCCATTCGCAGCACACCGCCGCCGGCCAGTCCGCGGCCGGCGCGTGCGCCTGCGAGACCCGTTCGTCCCAACGCAGCCCCACCCCGACCGCCGGCCGCCGCCGCCGCTGCCGCGCCGCCGAGCGCCGAGCGCGAAGTGCGCGTCACTGTCGTCAACGACATGCCCGATGCCGTCGAAGCGACAGTCGAGCTTGCCGTGCCGCCGGGATGGACGGCGTCGCCGCCGCAGCAGCCGGTGAGCTTCGCGCGGTCGGATGAGTCGCAGACGCTGCGATTCCAGGTGAAGCCGGCGCCGAACGCGGAAGCCGGCGAGTACCGCGTGACGGCGTCCGTGACAGCCGGCTCGCAGACATTCGATCGCGGCTATCAAACGATCGAGTACCCGCACATCACTCGGTATCACATCTACGATCCGGCGCAGACGACGTTGAAGGTGATCGACGTGCGGACGCCGTCGAACCTGACGATCGGATACGTGATGGGCGTGGGCGATCAGGTGCCGCCGGCGATCGAGCAGCTGGGCGCGAAGGTCGAGATGATCACGGGGGACGATCTCGCGTGGGGCAATCTCTCGCGGTTCGACGCGATCGTCACCGGCGTGCGCGCGTACGAGCGGCGCGACGATCTCCGCGCGAACAACCGGCGCCTGCTCGAGTACGTCTTCAACGGCGGCACGGCGATCGTGCAGTACAACAAGTTCGAGTTCAACGACGCCCAGTACGGACCGTATCCGGCGAAAGTAAGCGCCGATCGCGTGACGGACGAGAACGCACCGGTGAAAATTCTGTCGCCGCACGATCCGATTTTCACGACGCCGAACGAAATCGCCGATCAGGCCTGGAAGGGGTGGGTCCAGGAGCGCGGCCTGTACTTCCTCGGCGAGAAGGACTCGCGCTATCACGATCTCGTGCAGCTGGAGGATCCGTTCCCGTACAACGCCGGAGTCAAGACGGGCGCGCTCGTCGAGGCGACGTACGGCAAGGGGAAATGGATTTACGTCGGCCTCAACCTGTGGCGTCAGCTGCCGGCCGGCACCGATGGCGCGTACCAGATACTCGCCAATCTTATTTCCGTGGGGAAGCAACCGCAGAGGACGCCGAGCACGCAAAGATAGCTCTTACGCGCGGGCATATACTACGCCCTCCCGGGAGGGTCCAATGCTCGTGCCTTTGACGCCGCTCGAATTCGCGCGCAGAACGCGCGCGTTGTATCCGGACCGCGAGGCGCTCGTCGACGGCAACCTGCGGTTGACCTATGCCCAGTTCTTCGAGCGCTGCGACCGATGGTCGGCGGCGCTGCAGCGGCTGGGCGTCCGCCCGGGCGACCGCGTGGCGTACATCGCGCCGAATACACACGCGCAACTCGAATCGTTCTACGCCGTGCCGCAGATCGGCGCGATGCTCGTTCCGATCAACTACCGTCTCACCGCGGACGATTTCGCTTACATCATCACCCACTCGGGCGCGAGCGTCGTCTGCGCGCACGAGGATTATCTCGCCGCCATCGACGCGATTCGCGGACAGCTGACCGGCGTCGGGCACTTCGTGGCGCTCGAAGGATCGGCGCCCGGATGGCTGGATTACGAACAGCTGGTCGCGTCCTCGTCGCCATCGTTCGATACGCCGCCGATCGACGAGAACGACGTCATCACGATCAATTACACGAGCGGCACGACGGCGCGGCCGAAGGGCGTGATGATGACGCATCGCAACACCTACCTGAACATCGTCGGCACGCTGGTGCACCTGCCGATGCGGCTCTCCGACCGCTATCTCTGGACGCTGGCGATGTTTCACGCCAACGGGTGGACGTACGTGTGGGCGGTGACCGCGTCCGGCGCGACGCACGTGTGCCTGCGCAAGGTGGAGCCGGTGAAAGTGTTCGAGACGATCGCCGCCGAACGCGTCACGATGATGTGCGCGGCGCCCACCGTATTGATCGGGCTGGCAAACGCGCCTGCCGGCGTCCGCGCCGGCGCGCCGACCGGCGTGCACGTGATTACCGCGGGCGCTCCGCCCGCAGCGGCGACGATCGAGCGGATCGAAGGCGAGCTCGGGTGGACGGTCACGCAGGTGTACGGCATGACCGAAACGGCGCCGTTCATTACTGTGTGCGAGCCGCGTCCCGATCATGCCGCGCTCGCGTTGGCGGACCGTGCCCGCATCAAGGCGCGGCAGGGCGTCGAGCTGATCACGTCGGGCGAAATCCGCGTCGTCGACGAGCAGATGAACGATGTGCCGGCCGACGGGCAGACGCTCGGTGAGATCGTCGTGCGCGGCAACGTGGTCATGAAGGGCTACTACAACGATCCGGATGCGACGACGCAGGCGTTTCGCGGCGGCTGGATGCACACGGGCGACGCCGCGGTGATGCATCCGGATCGGTACGTAGAGGTGCGCGACCGCATCAAGGACGTCATCATCAGCGGCGGCGAGAACATTTCGTCGGTCGAGGTCGAGGGCGTACTGCTGCGGCATCCGGCGGTTCAGGAGGCGGCGGTCGTCGGACTGGCGGACGCGCGGTGGGGCGAGGCGCCCCACGCCTTCGTCGTGCTCAAGCAGGGCGCAACGGCGACGTCCGACGAGATCCGCGCGTTCACGCGCGACCGGCTCGCGCACTTCAAGGCGCCGCACAGCGTCACGTTCGTCACCGAGCTGCCGAAGACGGCGACGGGGAAGATTCAGAAGTTCGTGCTGCGCGGCAGGCGCGCGGCAATCTCGGCGCAGTAGTGCAGGCCTTTAGGCCTGCCGCGCCGCGACTGGTGAAGCCCTGCGCTACGTGAGCGGCGCCAGGTCAACGTCCTGCGGGATTAACGTTGCAATCAATCGCTGCCTGCTTTCGAGTCCCAACCGCGCCGCAGCACGCGGATGCGCAGCTGCTGCTCGCCGAATTTCGCGGCGCGCTCGCAGTTCGCCATGAAGATGTCGATCTTGCGCCCCTTCACCGCCGGTCCGGTGTCCATGACCGTGTAAATGCCCGAGTGCGTGCCATCGATGATGCGCACGATCGATCCGACGGGCAGCACCGATGGATCGGCCGCGACGATGCCGGTCCGCGCGCGCGTACCCGATGCGGTCTTCCCGGCAACGCAATATGCGGTGGCGGTGACGCGAAGCGTTCCGGCTGCCGCGCGCGGACGCTCGCGCCGCTGAGCCGCCACGGTCGAATCGCTCAGCGCGGCGCAGACGATGAGCGCGGCAACGGCCGTCTGCATTGCAACTGATCCCGTTCAATTAGCGTGCCGGTCGGCTGCTCAGCCATCTGAAGAAAACGATGACGAGAATCGCTGGAACGAATGGACCCCACCATTCGTTGAGTCCGAATGCGTTCAACGCCGTCGAGCCGCTCTTCACGAACAACATGATCGCGGCGGCCCAGGCGAACGCGCTGACGAGGTTGAGGACGCTGAACTTCGCGGGATGCATCCCGGCGTAGGCGCAGGCGATGGGAATCGCCGTGCGCAGTCCGGGCAGAAAGCGGCTGACGAGCACCAAACCTGTTTCACTCGAGTGCACGTGCTGGATGACGCGATCGCGGAAACGACCGAGTCTCGGAAAGCGGTCGAGCCAATGGATGCGTCCGCGCAGGACGTAGAACCACAACTGATCGCCGGTGGCGCCGCCGAGGGCGCCGCACGCCAGGACGACAGGCCAGAACAGGCGTCCGGCGACGGCGTCCGCGCACACCTTGCTGTAGTAAATCTCCCCTTCGAGGATCGCGGCGATGTAGATCGGGAGGTAGGACAGCATCGGCACAGACTCTGTAGCGCGAGCCTTTCGGCGAGCGAGCCGGCGAGCGACCCCGCTCGGCTGAAAGCCTCGCGCTACGCGCGCGTCAGCCCTCGCGCCACGCTCGCGTCAGCCCTCGCGTCACGCGCGCGTCAGCCCTCGCGCTACGCCCGCGATGAAGATTCGGCGAGCACGTCGCGTACCACGGTCGCGACACGAGCGACCTGCTCGTCGGTGAGGCTCGAATACACCGGGATCTGAATCGCCTGAGAGGCGCGGCGCGCGCCGGTGGCTTCGGCAACCGCGCCGGCAAACAGCTCCATGTCGGGCGGCACGTCGACGTGAAGCGTCTCGATATCGACGCCGCGCCGTACACATCGGACGACGAGCTCGTCGCGATCGACGCGCTCTGGTCCGTACACGCAGTACTGGTAATACACGTGCGAACAGCCTGACGGCACGACGGGCACCTGAACGCCCGGCGTCGCACTCAACACGCGGTTCATCGACTCGGCGTGCGCGCGCGCCCGGCTGGTCCACTCGTCCAGGTGCTTCAGCGCCTCGAGGCCAATCGTTGCCTGCACGTTTGGAAACCGTTCGGCGTACGACTCGGGCAGCGGCTCGAGCGATCGGATCTTCTCCCACAGAAACACGTCAGGGTTCGCATCGATCCACGCCGCGATCCAGAGGACCGGAAACAGCGAGATCGAGAACACCCACGGCTTGATGAAGATTCGCTGCAGCCGTCCCATCAGCAGCCGATCGGTCACGCGCTTCTCGCTCGGCCACGGCAGCGCGTCGACCCCGGCGCGGACCTTCGCTGCGAGCGCCCGATCCTGCAGCAGCGCCGCGCCGCCGCCGTAGCAGTTCAGCGGCTTGAGCGTCTGGAAGCTGAAGAGCGCGCCCGATCCAAACGTGCCGACGGCCCTGCCTTTGAACGTCGCGCCGAGCGCGTGCGCGCAATCTTCGATGACGACGAGATTGTGGCGTGCGGCGATGGCTTCGACCTTGTCCATGTCGCACGAGAGCCCGTACAAGTGCGTCGGCACGATCACGCGTGTTTTCTCGGTGATGACCCGTTCCACCGATGCCGGATCGATCGTGAACGTTTTCGGATCGACGTCGGCGAACACCACCGCGAGGCCCGCGACCTTTGCGAGCTCCGGCACGACCCAGAAGGTGAGCGACGGAAAGATGATCTCGGATCCGCGCGGCAGGTCGAGCGCCTTCAGCATGTAGTAGAAGGCCATGCGGCCGTAAGCGGCCGTCACGGCGATGCCGCCGCCCGCGCGCCGCGCGAACGCGTCCTCGAACTCGGCGATCTGGGCACCCTGGATGAACTCGCCGCGCGCCTTGCAGGCGGCGACGAGCTTCTCGGTATTGGGAAGGACTCGCGCTCCGTAGCGCGAGATGGCGGTGAGCATGGATGCTCAGCGGGCTCTGCGTGACGGCTCGTTCAGCACGCAACCGGACGTGACACGTCGGCAATTTCCTCGCGGGAGTGACGATCGTTGACGCGCTCGTCCATGCGGCTGACCCAGTCGCGAACCGCGGAGTTCTGGATCTTCAGGAAGTTCGCGAGGTACGACGGCCGCATATAAAAGCGCTTGTACGCGGCGCCCAGCAGGTACCGCAGCTCGGAACCGGTGAGGTTCGGGTGCTTGAACGTCGGCGTGTAGCCGTCGAACTTCTCCCAGTCGGTCTCCGAGAGCAGCGGCTCGATCTGCTTGAACATCGGCGTGCCGGGATACGGCGTCAGGATCTTGAACTGCGCGAACGTCGATCCCAGGTCGGTCGCGTAATCGATGGTGGCGGCGATCGAGTTCCAGTCGTCCTGCAGGAATCCGAGCACGTAGAATGCGGCGGTGACGATTCCTTTTTTCCGGCAATGGTCGATGATCGTTCGCTGATGATGCTGCGGAATCGGCCGGCGTCCGGATTTCTTCAGCGTCGCCGGATCGGTCGATTCGACGCCGAAGCTCATCGCGCGGAACCCTGCGCCGTACAGCCGATCGAGCAGCTCGACGTCGAGCCGATCGAGACGCGTCTCCGCCTCGAACGTGAACGACAGCCCGCGCGCCGCGATCTGATCGCACAGCTCGACGCAGCGATCGCGCTGCTCGGTGAACAGCGGATCGCGGAAGATGACGTACGGATGGCGCACGCGATCCGACAGGCGCTCGATTTCGTCGACGATGTTCGGGATCGATCGCGCGCGGTACCCCGCCAGGATGCGGTGCGGACAGTACGTGCAGAATTCCGGGCAGCCGCGGCTGGCGAGCAGCGGGTATCCGCCGCCGACCGGACGCGACGACCACTTGATGCCGAACCTGCGGCCGCGATCCTCCGTGACCAGATCCCAGCGCGGGAACGGCAGCGAATCGAGATCGTTGATTTGTTCGCTCACGACCATCCCCGACGGAAGCTCCCCGGTCTGCGCCAGACGGATCGCCGCCGATTCCGGCTCGCCGTTGAAGATGAAGTCGCAGTGGTCGGCGAACAGCTCCGGCATCTTCGACGCCGTGATGCCGAGGAAGCCCACGCTGACGCCGCGCGCGCGCATGCGGTCCGCCCACGCCGTCTCGTTCCTGTGGTCGACGAGCGACGACAGCACGAGCGCCACATCGGCGTCCGGCGTGTCGCCGGCGTCGCGCGTCCAGATCACCTCATGGCCGGCGCGGGCGAGAATCGCCGCGACGTAGGCCATGTGCACGCTCGGCACGTCGTGAAACTGTTTCTTGAGATAGCAAATAACCGACGTGACGCGCGAGAACGGATCGAGGCGCGATCCGTAGCCGCCGACGACGGTGTCCTTGCTGACGAACCCGCGATCGGATTTCAAATCTGCGAGAACCGCTCGCATCAATCACCTCGAGTCCACGAAAGCCACCTGTAACAAGAAACGAGCGTCAGGCTGGCAGCGGTGGTCCTCGGGGAGATTTGGGTGAGCAGTCGCGCGTGCTGAGCCGCGTGTCGAGGGCGCCGATGAAGAGGCCGATGGGCGTGAGAACGGGGATCGCGTGCTCGTCGGCGTCGGTGTGCGCCGCCGGCGCGTCGTTTTGTATCGCTTCGTCGTCGTCCTGATCGTCGGAGAGGACGACGCGGTCCATGCGCGTCATCGGGTCGACGAGGCCGGCAAGCACCCGGTCCGACAGCTTCGCGACCGGACCGCCGTAGGTTTTCGGCACCCTCGGCAGGTGACTGAGCTTCGTCGTCGCCGGATCGGACGTGAGCCGCTCGCGAGCGCGCCGCGGACCGCGCGCCGCCTCCGCCGTCGATGCGCAGAAAAGGGCGAGGACGATGAGGGCGCCCGCCTTCATCCACGTCCGGACAATCGGAGACAAGCAGCGCATGAAAAAATTGCTGAGTCGTCGCGGGTCGGCATCACTATCCCACAGGCCAGCCAGCGACGCAACCCAACCGATCGGTTTCGCGCCTTCACCTATAATGACGCGTCGCGTGCCGAATCCGCCAGTTTTTACACGATTTTGTCGATGATCGCCCGGTCTTCGCCGGCCGAAGCGGTCGTCGTGGTCGGCGCCGGACCGGCCGGAGCGACGGCGGCGTGGGCGCTGGCGTCGAACGGCGTGCGCGTCCAGCTTCTCGATCGGTCGGTCTTTCCTCGCAACAAACCGTGCGGCGGCGGCATCAGCATGCGCGTGCTGCCGCGGTTTCCTCACCTCGCCCGCGAGCTCGGTCGGATTTCGACGCACGAGATCAGCCGCCTCTATCTCGAAGGGCCGGCCGGAACGTCCACAGTGATCGAATCGGACGGCCCGGCGGCGCTGATGATTCGCCGCGTGGAGTTCGATGCGCTCCTCGTGTCGCTGGCCGTGGAGGAGGGAGCCGAGCTCGTGCCCGGCGTCGACGTCGTGCACGCGCGGCAGGATGCGCGCTCTGTGGCTCTCGTCGCGCGCGACGGCCGTCAGTTCACCGCGCCGATCGTTATCGCGGCCGACGGCGTGCACAGCGTCGTCGCGCGGCGGCTTGGACTGAATCCCGGATGGCCCGCTTCATCCATCGCGCTCGACATGATGGAGGAAACGCCGCGCGAGCAACTGCGCGACATCGATCCCTCGACGCTCTGGGTCTCTTACGGATACGAGCCGGGATTCGGGACTCGGGATTCGGGATTCGCCGGATGCTCTGCGAACCCCAAGTCCCAAATCCCAAATCCTGCCGCAGTCGCGGGACGCTCTGCAAATCCCGAATCCCAAATCCCAAATCCTGCCGCAGTCGCGGGACGCTCTGCGAATCCCAAATCCCAAATCCCAAATCCCGCCGCAGAAGGCTACGCCTACATCTTCCCGAAGCGCGACCATGTGAACATCGGCGTCGGTTACGTGCTCTCGTATTTCCGGAGCGAGATCGCCGATGCGCCCTACGAACTGCAGCGCGGGTTCGTCGACCGGCTTCGCGAACGCGGCATCGTCGTCGGCGATTCGGTAAGAGAACACTTCACTCCGTACCTGATTCCCGTGGGCGGGCCGCTGCGCCACCCGGGACGCGGCCGCGTCCTGATCGCGGGCGATGCCGGTGGTTTTGTCAACGGCTTCACCGCTGAAGGCATCTATTACGCAATGGTCTCGGGCGAGCTGGCGGCACGCGCCGTTCTCGCGACGGCTGCCGAGCCGGCGAAGCTCCTAACGGCCTATCGCAAGGCCTGCGATGACGAAATTGGATGCGAACTTCGGGATTCCGTCTCGATTCAGCGCTATCTGTTCGCCGATCGCCGCAGAATCGCGCGAGTGATCGACGGCGCGAATCGTGAAAGAGCCCTGACCCGGCTCATCCTGGACTTCGCGATTGGACGGCGATCGTATCGCGCCGTGCGCCGCCGGATTCTGGCACGCGCGCCGCTTCTCACAGCACGGCTGTTGGTCGAACGGGCGGCGGGTCGCGCGAGGCGTCGCGCCGGATCGACAAAGTAACTATTGTCGGCCGTGGCGTGTCTCACTACCATTGGGGCGGACGAACGCTGATGGCGAAAGGCATTACGGATCGGCAAATCGATCACCTGCTGCGGCGCGCCGGATTCGGCGCGCGTCCGGACGAAATCGACTTCTACTCGCAGATGTCGATCACCGACGCAGTCGACGCGCTCGTCAACTACGACGCGATCGCCGACGACGCCGACATGCACATCGGACAGAACGGCTACGTCGGGACGACGACGCGCGGCGTGTTCTCGCCCAATTCGAACATCACCGATTCACGTCAGCGCTGGTTGTTCCGGATGGTCCACAGCGACCGTCCGCTTCAGGAGAAGATGACGCTCTTCTGGCACAACCACTTCGCCACCGGCTACAACAAGATCGCGGGCGCGTACGGCGCCGCCGAAGGCGCGCGCTACATGGCGGCGAAGGCGTCGGAGGATCCGGCGAAAGTCCGCGGCCAGATCGAGATGCTGCGCGACAACGCGCTCGGGAACTTCCGCGACATCCTGCTGAACATCGCGAAGGACACGGCGATGCTCGTGTGGCTCGACGGCCGCACGAACACGAAAGCGAAGCCGCAGGAGAACTTCGGCCGCGAGATCATGGAACTGTTCACGATGGGCGTCGGCAACTACACGGAACCGGACGTGTACGCCGCCGCGCGCGTGTTCAGCGGCTGGAACCTGCAGCGTCCGGGCAACGTGGCCGACGGCAGCGCCCGTTACGAATTCTTCTACAGCGCCGCAAACCACGAGACGACGGCGAAGACCTTCAGCTTTCCGATCTATGCGGACGGCAACAAGACCATACCGGCGCGGTCGGCCGATGCCGGCATGCAGGACGGCATCGATCTGATCAACGCGCTGACGGCGAACTCGAACACCGGCCGCTATCTCGCAGGAAAGCTGTGGCGCTTCTTCATCTGCGAGTTCAGGGATCCCGATCCGGCGTTCGTCGATCGGATCGCCGGCGTGTACCTGCAGCGCCGCTACGACATGCGCCAGGTCGTGCGCGAGGTGCTCCTGTCGCCGCAGTTCTGGGACGGCGGGTCGTACTATGCCCGCTACTCGTGGCCGGTGGAATTCATCGTGCGTTCGCTGAAGGACATCGGGTGGCGCGGCTTCTCGGTCAACGACGCGATCGCGCCGATGGCGAACATGGGACAGACCCTCTACGAGCCGCCGGACGTGAGCGGCTGGGACGCCGGCCAGACGTGGTTTTCGACCGGCGCGATGCTGGCGCGCATGAACTTCGCCGCGTCGCTCGCGAACAACCAGAAGTTCAACTTGCTGACGTCCGCGAAGCAGTACGGCGCGACGCCGGAAGCGCTGCTGTCCTTCTACCTCGACGAGCTGCGCACCGCGCCGCTCGACAGCAGCGTGCGCGGCGAGCTCATGACGTATCTGCGCGCCACGGGAGCATGGACCGGCAATGACGCGCAGGTGCAGACGAAGTCGGCCGGCCTCGTGCACCTCATTGCCGGATTGCCGGAGTATCAACTGATATGAAAGTCACCAGACGCCAATTCGTCAAAGGCGGCGTAGCGGCGTTCACGGTGACGTTTGCGGCGCCGGAGTTCCTCTCCGATCTCGCGCGCGCGCAGGGCGCGCACGTCCGCAATCTCGTCGTCTTGAATCTGAGCGGCGGCAACGACGCCCTCAGCATGCTGATCCCGTACAACGATCCGTTCTACTACAGCCGCCGGCCAACGCTGGCCGTGCCTGCGGGCCAGGTGCTGCAGATCGGCAGCGACCGCTCCAGCGTTGCGCTCGGGCTTCACCCGCGGCTGACGGGCCTGAAGCAAATCTTCGATCAGGGCCGCCTTGCCTTGATTCAGCGAACGGGCTACGAGAACCAATCGCGATCCCACTTCCTCGGCACCGACATCTGGTCCACGGCCGATCCGAACAATTCGTCCGGACTCGGTTGGGTGGGGCGTTATCTCGACTCGCTGCCCTCGCCTGTCGATCCGCTCGTCGGCTGGAATACGACCGGCAGCCTGCCGCACGTGCTGCAGTCGGCGCGCACGGCGGTGCCCGCGATTCCGAGCGCTGCCGGCTACGCATTTTCGAGCCCGAACAGCGGAACGGAGCTGACCGCCGAGCGCAGCGCGGCGCTCCGCATCTCGTCGCACGTTCCGGTCGATCGACCCGAGCTGGCCTTCGTCTATGGCAGCGCACAGGCGGCGATGGCGACACTCGACCGCGTCGCGACGGTCGGCGCGTACACGTCGACGCTCACCTATCCGAACACGGGCTTCGGCCAGGCGCTCCGCGCGGTGGCCGGCGCGATGTCGAAAGGGATCGGCACGAAGATTTTCTACGTGACGACCGGCGGCTTCGACACGCACTCGGCCCAGAACGTCAACCAGAACAACGGCGCGTACTACAGCCTGATGGCGACGCTCAACGACGGGCTCCTCGCCTTCTACACGGATCTCAACAACCAGGGTCTCCTCACGGACACGCTCGTCGTCAGCTTCTCGGAATTCGGCCGGCGCATCAGCGAGAACGGCAGCTCGGGAACCGATCACGGCGCCGCCTCGGTGATGATGGTGATGGGCGGGCGGGTCAACGGCGGCTTGTACGGCACGGCCCCGAATCTCAACACCGATCCACAGAATCCAACGCTCGAGAACAGCGCAGGCGACGTGCACTACGAAACCGATTTCCGCTCGGTGTACGCGCAGGTCGCCGACCGCTGGCTCGGCACCGATTCGGTCAAGCTCCTCGGCGGCGATTTCAGGAAGGGGTCGCTCTCGTTCATCTAGTGCCATGCCGCTGCGAACTCGCCACCGTTCGCGCCTGGCACGAAAACCGAGAGAACACGAAAATCACGAAATCCATTAAGGGTTTCGTGTCTCCGCAATTCTCGATGCCTCCAATCAAACGCACGAAGTTCAAGCTCGCTCCCGAACAGCTGCTCGAGATGTTTTACTGGCTGAAGCTGATTCGCGCGTTCGACGAGCGGCTCAGCATCCTGGTCAAGCAGGGGAAAGTCCGCAGCGGCGTCTACACCGGCATCGGGCAGGAAGCGATCATCGTCGGAACCTGTTACGGACTCCGCAGAGAGGATTTCATCTGCCCGCTGCACCGCGATCTCGGATCGTTCCTGATGAAGGGCGTCGAGCCGCGCGTGATGATGTCGCAGATGTTCGGCAAGGTCACCGGCCTCTCGAAGGGGCGCGATTCGGCGCTGCACAGCGGCGTCGACGAGCTCGGCATCTTCGGCAACACGAGCATGCTCGGATCGAACCTGCCCGTGGCCGCGGGGCTCGCGCTGACGTTCAAGATGGAGAAGACCGACAACGTGGTCATCGCCTACTTCGGCGAAGGCGCGAGCAACACCGGCGATTTCCACGAGGCGTTGAACTTCGCCGGCGTCCAGCAGCTGCCGGTCGTGTTCATCTGCGAGAACAACCAGTACGCCTACTCGGTGCCGAGCGAGAAGAGCATGGCGATCGACGACGTGGCCGATCGCGCGCACGGGTACGGATTCGACGGCGTCGCGATCAACGGCAACGACGTGCTCGCGGTGTATCAGGCGACGCTGGGCGCGCTCGCGCGCGCGCGAGGCGGCGACGGCCCGACGCTCGTCGAGTGCAAGACCTATCGCTGGCACGGGCATTCGGAGCACGACAAGGCGTTCTACAGGACCGACGAAGAGCTCGCGATGTGGAAGAGCCGCGATCCGATCCCGACCTTCACGACGTACCTGCGGACGCGGCACGTCCTCGATGACGCGAAGCAGCAGGAGATCGAGGGAAAGGTCAAGACGACGATCGACGAGGCAGTGGACTTCGCGATGAACGCGGCGGACCCTGCGCCAGAGGATGCAGTCACTGACCTGTATGCGTAGACGCGGTTCGTCGTGTCTTCGCGGTTTGAGCTCTGTATGGGTAAGGAGCTGAGCTACCTCGAAGCGATCCGCGAGGCGCTCGCCGAGGAGATGCGGCGCGATCCGAAGGTGTTCGTCCTCGGCGAAGACGTCGGCGCGTACGGCGGCGCGTTCGGCGTCACGCAGGGGTTGTACGACGAGTTCGGCGAGATGCGCGTCGTCGATACGCCGATTTCGGAGTCGGCCATCGTCGGCATCAGCATCGGGGCGTCGCTGCGTGGCTATCGGCCGGTCGCCGAGATGCAGTTCGCCGACTTCATTTCCTGCGGCTTCGATCAGATCGTCAACCAGGCGGCGACGCTGCGCTACCGGTACGGCGGCCGATCGGCCGTGCCGATCGTCGTCCGCGCGCCGAGCGGCGGCAACGTCGGCGGTGGCCTCTATCATTCGCAGAATCCCGAGGGCTGGTTCATCCACCGCGCCGGCCTGAGAGTCGTCGCGCCCTCGACCGCCTATGACGCGAAGGGACTGCTGAAGGCCGCAATCCGCGACGACAATCCCGTCGTATATTTCGAGCACAAGTATCTGTATCGACGGGTGAAGGGACCGGTGCCCGACGGGGATGAGATCGTGCCAATCGGCGTCGCGGCGACGCGCCGCGAAGGATCGGACATCACGCTGCTGACGTACGGCGCGATGGCGCTGCCGTCGCTCGACGCGGCCGACCGCCTGGCGAAGGAAGGGGTCGAAGTCGAAGTGATCGACCTCCGCACGCTGCTGCCGTACGACAGGGACACGATCTTCCGCTCGCTCGAGAAGACCAGCCGCATCGTCATCGTCCACGAAGACGTGAAGACGCTCGGCCTCGGCGCCGAGCTGGCCGCCGTCATCGCGGAGGAGCGGTTCGATCGCCTCGACGCGCCCGTGGTTCGCGTCACGTATCCCGACACGCACTGTCCGTTCTCCCACGTCCTCGAAGCGGCGAACCTGCCGAACGCGGACACGATTGCCGACGCGCTGCGCCGCGTCGCCGCCTACTGATGGACGCAGAGGTCCGCGCCGACATCGCGCTCATCGAACGGATCGTCGCCCGTGAGGCCGACGCGGTCGGCGAGTTGTACGATCGCCACAACCGCCTGCTGTTCGGGCTCATCCTCCGCATCCTGCGCGATCGCAGCGAGTCCGAAGAAGTGCTGCAGGAGGTCTTCGTCCTCGTGTGGACGCGCGCTGAAACCTACAACGTCGCGCTCGGATCGCCGGCGGCGTGGCTCGTGCGCATCGCGCGCAACCGCGCCATCGATCGCCTGCGCGCGAATGCCGTTCGGCTGCGGGCGGTCGAATCGGCGCCGGCCGCGGCGAACGTCGACAACCCTGAAGCGCAGGCGGCGGCGAGCGAGCAGCAGCGCGTCGTCGCACGTGCGCTCGAGTCGCTGCCCTCCGATCAGCGGACGCTCATCGAAGAGGCATATTTTCTCGGAATGACACAGTCCGAGCTCGCCGACAAGTTCAAGCTGCCGCTCGGCACGGTCAAGACTCGCATTCGGGCGGGGATGCAGGCGCTGCGGCAGCAGCTGTCGGGCTACATCTTTGCGCGGGTGGGCGCCGTAGAAGACTAATGGGAATGGACCATCCGCTGGGCGATCAGGCGGAACTCTACGTCGTCGGCGCGTTGACGCCCGCCGAACAGGCCGAGTTCGAAGCGCATCTGGCGGGGTGCGCGGCGTGCGCCGCCGAGGTGCGTGCGCTCGCGCCGGCGATCGCGGCGCTCGCGTACTCCGCGCCGTCTGCCGGGCCGTCGCCTGCCGTTCGCGATCGGCTGATGGCGCGCGTCGGCGGTCCGCGTGTCAGCAGCCGACGCCCGGCGGCGTGGCAGGGAAGCTGGCTTGCCGCAGCCGCCTCGATCGCGATTGCGGCGGCGCTCGCCGGCTACGCCGCACAGCTGCGCGGACGCGTGACGTCGCTCGAAGCGCAGCTGCGCGAGGCGAGGCTGCGGGCCGATGCCGGCGAGCGACAGATGGCCGACGCTCGCCGCGCCGGGAACGTGGCGCAGTCGATGATCGCGGTGCTCACGGCGCCGGACGTCGCGCGCGTGGATCTCGCAGGACAGGCTGCCGCGCCCGCCGCGTCGGCGCGCGCGTACTGGAGCCGTTCGCGCGGTCTCGTGGTGAACGCGACGAACCTGCCGCCGCTTCCGGCGGGTCGGACGTATCAGATGTGGGTGATTGCCGCGCAGCAGCCGCCGATCAGCGCGGGACTGCTCAAGCCGGATCCGAACGGCCGCGCCAGCGTGATGTTCGAGACGCCGGTCGACATCGCGCAGCCGACAGCGATGGCAGTCACCATCGAGCCTGAAGCTGGTGTCCCGTCACCAACCGGTGCGATGTATCTGGTAGGCCAGGCGCACTGACGCGCTCGCGCCGTAGCGCTCGCGCGTATCTAGAACAGAATGTCGCCGCGGCGGACCGTTGGCGGTTCCGTACGTAGCGAGGCTTTCAGCCGAGCGGAAAGATCGCGCGCAGCGCGTCGTCCAGCTGCGAGTAGCGGAACGTGAATCCAAGCCTCTGCGCCTTTGCCGGCACCGCACGCTGACCTGAGAGCAGCAGCGCATCCGCCATCTCTCCGAGCAGCAGCCGCAGCGCGAAGGCCGGCGCCGGCATGAAGGCCGGACGATGCAGCGCGCGTCCGAGCGCGCGCGCGAACTCGGCGTTCGTGATCGGCGATGGCGCAGTCGCGTTGACGGGACCGGTCACCGAGGGCGTGTCGATCGCCCACCGCACGAGCGCGATCCAGTCGTCGCGGTGAATCCACGGCCAGTACTGGCGGCCCGACCCGACGGGGCCACCCACGCCGAACTTGAACGGCGGCAGCATTTGCGGCAAGGCGCCGCCGTCCCGCTCGAGCGCGAGCCCTGTTCGAACGCACACGACGCGCGCGCGATCTGCGGCGCGCATGGCCTCGGCTTCCCATTGCGCGCAGACGGACGCGAGGAAATCGGATCCTGGCGGCGCGTCCTCGGTGACGATCTCGTCGCGGAGCGGACCGTAATAGCCGACCGCGGATCCGCTGATGAACACCGCCGGCGGCGACGCGGCGTCGCGTATCGCGTTGGCGATCGTTCGCGTCACCTGCAGGCGGCTGTCGAGGATCCGCGCCTTGTGGGCTTCGCTCCAGCGGCGCGCGGCGATCGGTTCGCCGGCGAGGTTGACGACGGCGCCGGCGCCGTCGATTTCCTTCGCCCATCCCGTCTGCGCGCGGGGGAGGACGACCGTCCCGTGGCCGACGGCGGTGAGCGCCGCGGCGAGCGGACGGCCGAGAAAGCCGGTGCCGCCGGAGAGGACGATGCGCATCGGAGGTCAGTTTACGCCCGTTGACATCCACGGCGCCTTCAAGTTAACTAACTGGTTAGTTTCTAATGCCGAGGCCCGCGCGCGTCTCGCCCGACCGTATCCTCGCTGTCGCCGCGCTCGAGTTCTCGGAGCGCGGCTTTGCGGGCGCTCGCGTCGACCGCATCGCCCACCGCGCAAGGGTGAACAAGGCGATGCTCTACTACCATTTCACGAGCAAGCAGCGCCTCTACCGCACCCTCCTCCGCCGCATGTTCACCCGCGCGGCCGAACGTCTGCAGAGCGTCGCCGCCGGCCACCATCCGCCGGCGGTCAAGATCGATCGCGCCATCGCGGCGATGGCGGCGTTCATCGACGAACACGCGTTCTTTCCCGCCATCATGCTGCGCGAGGTCGCCGAAGGCGGCATGCATCTCGATCGCGAGACGCTCAAGGCGCTCGGCGCCGTGCCGCGCGCGGTGGCCGCGATCATCCGCGAGGGCGTCGCCGCCGGCGAGTTCCGCCCCGTCCATCCCGTCGTCGCGTACTTCAGCATGCTCGCCCCGATCGTGTTCTTCCTGGCGGGCACGCCGATCCGCAAGGAGATCGCGCACCTGCACGTCGTCGATCTGTCGTCGCTCTCGACCGCCGAGTTCGTGCGGCAGCTGCAGGAGGCGGCGCGGCGGTCGCTCATGCGCGACCCGGTGAGATCGAAATCGTGAACGTTCGCTCTCGAACATCGATCGCCTGGCTGGCCGCGGCCGTCGCCGCGGCCGCATCGTGTCGCCAGAGACCGCCGGCCGATCGCGCGCGCGTGTCGGGCCAGGTGGAAGCGACCGACGTGCAGGTGGCCGCGCAGGTGGGCGGACGGTTGATCGAGCTGCGCGTTCGCGAGGGCGACCGCGTCAACGCCGGCGACGTCATCGCCCGCCTCGACACCGCGGACGCCGAGCTCGCGCTCGCGAGGGTGCGCGCCGAGCGCGCGCAAGCCGACGCGCAGCGGCGGCTGCTCGTCGCGGGCACCCGTCCGGAAGATATCCGGCAGGCCGACGCGCAGGCCGCGACCGCTGAAACCGACGTGCGCGCCGCGGAGGCCGAGCTGGCCGCCGCCCAGGCGGACGTCGATCGCTTCGAGGCGCTTCTCGCGGCGGACTCCGGCTCGCGCAAGCAGCGCGACGACGCGGTGACGAGGCGGGATGTCGCGAAAGAGCGGCTGCAGGGCGCGCGCGATCGCGTGCGGGCGGCGCGCGAGAACGTGGCGCGGCTGCGCGCCGGGGCCCGCCGCGAAGACATCGAAGCGGCGCAGGCGCGCGTGACGGCCATCAGCGCGCAGATCGCCGCCGCGGAAAAAGCGATCGCCGACGCAACCGTGAGCGCGCCGACCCCTGGCGTCGTGACGGAGACGCTCGCTGACGCGGGTGAGCTGCTGCAGCCGCGCGCGCCTCTCGTCGTGATCACCGATCTCGTTCACGCGTGGGCCAACGTGTACATCGACGAGCCGCTCGTGCCGCGCATCCGGCTCGGCCAGCCGGCAACCGTCTTCACCGACGCCGGCGGACCGGGCGCGTCCGGCACCATCAGTTACATCTCGTCGAAAGCGGAATTCACGCCGCGCAACGTGCAGACGGCCGAGGATCGCTCGAAGCTGGTCTATCGTCTCAAAATCTCGCTCGACAACCGGAAAGGCGTGTTCAAGGCCGGCATGCCCGTCGAAGCGGAGATCCCTTTCCAGGACGCGCGATGAGCAAGCAAACGCATCGACCAACCGCGGCGAGCGATCGAGCGAGCCGCGGCAGGCGGCGGGGGCGGGGCCCCGCCGCAAAATAAGAAAAAGATGGCGGCAATAGCCATCGCTCTCGATCGCATCACAAAGCGCTACGCCGACACGATCGCGCTGCGCGACCTGACGTTGTCGATCGATCGCGGTGAGATGTTCGGCCTGATCGGGCCCGACGGCGCCGGCAAGACGACGACGATTCGAGTGATCTGCGGACTGTTGCGAGCCGACGGCGGCAGCGCGCGCGTGCTGGATCTTGATCCGGTGCGCCGGCACGGCCGCCTGACCGAATCGGTCGGTTATCTGTCGCAGCGATTCAGCCTGTACGGCGATCTGAGCGTCGACGAGAACATCGCCTTCTTCGCCGAGATTCACGGCGTCGGCGACTACCACGCGCGGCGCGATCGACTTCTCGACATGACCCAGCTCACGAAGTTCCGCGCGCGCCTCGCGGACCGTCTGTCCGGCGGCATGAAGCAGAAGCTCGCGCTCGCATGCACGCTGATCCACGAGCCGGCGCTGCTGGTCCTCGACGAGCCGACGACCGGCGTCGACCCGGTGTCGCGCCGCGAGTTCTGGATGCTGCTGTCGGAGTTCCTGTCGCAGGGCATCACGATCGTCATGGCCACGCCATATCTGGACGAGGCGGAACGCTGCGCCCGCGTCGCGCTCCTGAGCGAGGGGCGGCTGCTCGCCGTCGATCGGCCCGACGCGCTGCGCGCCGCGCTGCCGGGATCGCTCTACGAAGTGATCGTGTCCGATCATCGGCGCGCGCAGGCCGTGCTCGCGCGCGTCCCGGGAGTGACCGACGTGCAGATGTTCGGCGAGCGCGCGCACGTCCGCATGGATCGCGCCGAGCGGGACGCCGCATCGCTGATCGCCTCGCACCTCGCTCAGGCGGGGCTCGAGGCGACGGGCATCCGCCCGACGGCGACGTCGCTCGAAGACGTCTTCATCGCGCGGCTCAACGAGGCGACTTCATGAGCGCGATCATCTGTCTTGCGGCTGCGTTCGCGCTCACGGCCGAAGCGGCGCCGCTTCGGCTGTCGGTCGATGAGGCGGTGCAGCGCGCGCTCGAGGCGAGCCATCGCGTGCGCGAGGCGGCGGCCCGCGCCGACGCGGCGGAGGCGGTCGTCGACCAACGGCGCGGCTCGGCGCTGCCGCAAATTGCTGCGCAGGCCGGCTACACGCGCACGAACCACGTGGAGACGTTCGGCGTACTGTTGCCCAACAACCAGTTCCGCCTGATCTATCCCGACATCCCCGACAATTACCGGACACGGCTCGATCTTCAGTGGCCGCTGTACACCGGCGGCCGTCTCGACGCGCTCGAGCGCGCAGCCAGAATCGAAGCGACAGCGTCGTCGGACGACATCGCCACCGCGCGCGCCGACCTGACGCTCGAAGTGACGCGCGCGTACTGGACGCTCGTCACCGCCGTCGAATCGCTGCGCGTCGTCGACGAGTCGGTCGCCCGCGTCGACGCGCATTTGCGTGACGTCCGCAATCAGTTCGCTGCCGGATTGCTGCCGCCCAACGACGTGTCGAGCGTCGAGGCGCAGGGCTCGCGCCAGCGCATGCTGCAGGTTCAGGCGAGAGCCGCGCGCGACGTGGCGGAGGCGGAGCTGGCGCGCCTCGTCGGCGCGGCGCCCGGCACGCCCATCGAGGCAATTGCGACGCTCGACGTGCCGCCGCCGGTACCCGCATCGATGGACGAATTGATCGACCTCGCCCGGCGGCAGCGGCCCGAGCGCGCGTCGCTCGTCAAACGGGTCGCGGCGGCGGCCGAGCGCAATCGCGCGGCGGCTGCGGGGACGAAGCCGAACATCGGCGTCGGCGGCGGATTCGATTACGCGCGGCCGAACGCGCGCATCTTCCCGCGTGAAGACGCGTGGCGGACGTCATGGGACGCCGGCGTCAACGTCAGCTGGCCGCTGTTGGACGGCGGCCGTACGCGCGGCGAGCTGGCGGAAGCATCGGCGGCCGGCCGCGCGGCCGAGGAGCGCCTCGCGGAATTCGACAGCGTCGTGGCCGTCGAGATCCGGCAGCGGATGAGCGAGATCGACGCCAGCCGCGCGGCCATTGCGGCGGCGAACGACGCGGTCCGCAGCGCGCGAGAGGCGCGGCGCGTCGTCGGCGATCGCTTCGCCGCCGGCGTGACCACGAGCACGGACGTGCTCGATGCGCAGGTCGCGCTGCTGCAGGCCGCGCTCGATCGAACGCAGGCGATCGCGGCGGCGCGCCTCGCGGACGCGCGGCTCGCGCGGGCGGTCGGCCGGTGAACGCGATCGTCGTGAAGGACCTCACACGCCGCTTCGGCGATTTCGCGGCCGTTGATCGCCTGTCGTTCGAAGTGGCCAAAGGCGAAATCTTCGGCTTCCTCGGCAGCAACGGCGCCGGCAAGTCGACGACGATCCGGATGCTGTGTGGATTACTGAAACCGACGAGCGGGTCCGCCACGGTCGACGGCGTCGACGTCAGCCGCGATCCGGAGGCGGTCAAGCAGCGCATCGGCTACATGTCGCAGCGCTTTTCGCTCTACGAGCGGCTGACCGTCGATCAGAACATCAGCTTCTTCGGCGGCATCTACGGCCTCGATCGCACGCGGCTCGATGCGCGCCGCCGATTCGTGCTCGATATGGCGGGCCTCGCCGGCCGGGAGCGGCTGCGCGCCGCCGATCTCGCCGGAGGGTGGCGCCAGCGGCTCGCGCTCGGCTGCGCGATCCTTCACGAGCCGCCCGTCGTCTTTCTCGACGAGCCGACCGGCGGCGTGGATCCCGTCTCGCGGCGTGAATTCTGGCGGTTGATCGATCACCTGTCGGCGTCAGGCGTGACCGTGCTCGTCACGACTCACTACCTCGACGAAGCGGAGCATTGCAACCGCATCGCCATCATTCACGCTGGACGTCTTGCCGCGATCGGCACGACGGCGGAGCTGAAGCAGGTGTTTGCCGATCGCACGATCGTCGAGATCCGTACTTCGAATGCCGTCGAGGCGATGCGGCTCATCGAGCGCGCGCCGGATGTCGAAAAGACGAGTGTGTTCGGCACCTCCGTGCACGCGGTGCTGAAACATGGTGAGCGCGACGTGGATGGCGTGAAGGCACGGTTGGAACACGCCGGTGTGCCGGTCGCGTCGATCGAGCCGGTGCCGCCGTCGCTCGAGGACGTGTTCCTCGACGTGGTGGAAGAGGCCGGCTGACGTGCGGAAGATCGCCGCCGTCGCACGCAAGGAGTTCCGCCAGATCGCACGCGATCCGCGGACGCTGATGACGCTGCTGTTCGTGCCCTTGTTCGTGCTGCTGCTCTACGGTTACGCGCTGAATTTCGACATCCGCCACATCCGGCTCGCCGTCGACGACCGCGATCGCACGCCGGAGAGCCGATCGCTCGTCGCGGCGTTCGTCAATTCCGGCTACTTCGACCTGGTCGCGGCCGTCGACGCCGATCCGAAGAAGGCTGTGGTGTCCGATCGACCTGCGGCCACTGAGCTGATGGACCGCAACGACGTGCGAGCGGTGCTCGTCGTCCCGAACGGACTCGGACGTGACGTGCGGGTCGGACATCGCGTCGACGTCCAGGTGCTGCTGAACGGCGACAACTCAAACACGGCGACAACCGTGATGGCGTATGCGACGACGATCATCCGGACCGAAGGTCTGCGATATGCCGCGCGCGCGGCAGCAGCCGCTCCAGCGGCAAACGGACCGGGAGCTTCCATCCGCGTGGCGACACCGCTCGTCACCGTCGAACCGCGCGTCTGGTACAACCCGCAGCTTCGCAGCGCGCTGTTTCTCGTGCCGGGACTGATCGCCTACATCGCGATGATCAGCGCAGTGATTTCGACGGCGCTCTCGATCGTCCGCGAAAAGGAACGCGGCACCATGGAGCAGGTTCGGATGGCGCCGCTCGGCGCAACCAGCTTCGTCGTCGGCAAGGTGGTTCCGTACTTCGCCATCTCGCTTCTGTCGGCGGTCGGCGTCATCGTCGTATCGATGATCCTGTTCGATCTGCCGATGCGCGGGTCGTGGCTGCTGCTGCTCGCGGCGTTATCGCTCTTTCTCGTCGGCGCGCTGGGGTTGGGACTCCTCATTTCGAGCGTCGCGGAAACGCAGCAGGTCGCGTTTCAGCTGGCGCTGCTCGCGTCGTTCCTGCCGACGCTGATGCTGTCCGGATTCATCTTTCCGATCTCCAGCATGCCGCGCGTCCTGCAGGTCATCACGTACGCGGTTCCGGCGCGCTACTTCCTGATCGCGCTGCGCAGCATCGTGCTCAAAGGCGCCGGCGTCGCCGCCTACGCCCTCGAGCTCGGCGCGCTCACGACGTTCGCGATTCTGGTTCTGACGCTTGCGTCTGTTCGTCTTCGCCGACAATGGACCTGATCCCCCGAGTACGATGCCTCGTCTGGAAAGAGCTGCTCGAGCTGAAGGCCGATCCGCGCCTGTTCGGAATCCTCATCGTCGCGCCGATGCTGCAGCTGCTCGCCCTCGGCTACGCTGCGACGACCGACATCGAGAACGTGCCGGTCGTCGTCGTCGACGCCGATCGATCCACCGCGAGCCGCGGCCTGATCTCACGCTTTTCGGCGTCGCCCAGCTTCGCCATCGTCGACGTGGTCAGCAGCGCGAGGGAGGTCGACTCGTATCTCGAGCGCGGGCGCGCGTGGCTGGCTCTGTCCATTCCATCCGGTTACGGCGACGCGATCGCCTCGAACCGGCCGCAGACGCTTCAGCTGATCGCCGATGGCAGCGACGCGAACTCGACGAACGTGGCGCTGGGATACGCGACCAACCTGCTCGGCGCGTACTCGCAGGAGCGCGGCGTCCTCGACCCCAGGGTGCAGGTGTGGTTCAATCCGCGGCTCGAAAGCCGGCACTTCATGATTCCCGGCGTGCTCGCACTGCTGCTCCTCGCGATCACGACGATCCTGGCTGCCATGGGCATCGTGCGCGAACGCGAGCTGGGCACGCTCGAACAGTTGAACGTGACCCCGCTGCGTCGATGGGAGCTGATCGTCGGGAAGCTGCTTCCGTACGCGCTCGTCGGAATGGTAGACGTCTGTCTGGTGATCGGAATCGCCGTGCTGTGGTTCGAGGTGCCGCTTCGCGGCAGCGTCGGCCTTCTGTTCGCGATGACGGCGGTTTATCTGTTGTCGACGCTCGGCCTCGGGTTGTTCGTCTCGACAATCTCGTCGACGCAGCAGCAGGCGATGATGACCGCGGCGTTCTTCTTCATGACGCCGATGGTGTTCCTGTCGGGATTCATCTTTCCAATCGAGAATATGCCGGCGTTCATCCAGCCGATCACCTACCTGATCCCGCTGCGTTACTTTCTCGTGATTCTGAGATCGATCTTCCTCAAGGGCGTGGGTCTCGAAACGGTATGGCCGCAGGCGGCGGCGCTCGCGGCGTGGGGCGCGGCGATCCTGACGCTCGCCATCGCCCGCTCGACGAAGCGCGCGGCTTAGAAGATCCGATAGACCATTCCGATTTTGACGCTGAACATGTCGGCGCGAATTCGCTGCGATTCGTTGGCGACCGAGCTGCGGATCGTCACGCGCGGTCGCGCAAACATGTACCCGGCATTGACGTTCACGCCGAACTTCTGCGTCACATCGAACCAGATGCCGACTTCGGGGCGCGCGACGAGCGTGTTCGCCGCGTCGGCGCTCATCGACCGGGCGCCGAGCACGTCACGGTAGGCATCAAGGGCCTGCGGCGTCAGGTGAAACGACGTGAACGCATAGCCGGCCGTCGCATTCAGCTCGACCGATACGGCGTCGATCGCATATCGATAGCCATAGCCGACCATGACCGGTTTCACGCTGAGCTCCCCGAGCTCCGTGATCCGCGGTCCAATCGGCCTATCGATGTCGGTGGAAAACCAGTTGAATGACCACGTCCATCCCCAGCCCGTATCGCCGTGACCAAACCGCCACAGCAGCCCCACGTCAGAGCTGCCGTGTGCACGACCCATCGCCGGATCACGAATCGTGAATTGGCCGCCGACGGCGAGCAAGCTGTCGCTTTGCGCATGTGCGTTCGTCGCGGTGCTCATCAAGAGTCCGATCGCGACGCACAAGCAGACAACTAACCTCATCACTTGTCCGTGGTTGCAAGGGAAGGGCCGATCTGCCTAGAACGTCCGGCGCGCCACCCACTCACGCATCAGCGAATCGACGACGGTGAAGCGATCGCCTTCGCGAGCGACCACATCGTCGCGCACGAGCGCGGCAAGCGACGTCTGGACGGTGGATGGCCCGCCAAGGCGATGACGCGCGCGGACGTCGGCCGAGTGCATGCCGCGGCCGTCCTCGAGGACCACGGCGCGCAGGACGGCGCGCTGCGCGAGCGTCAGCCGCTGCCACGCGGCCTCGAACACTGTATCGTGCTCGGCCAGGAGTCGCGTCAGCGCCTGGTGAAGATGATCGAGCGTCGCGCGCCGCGCGCCGCTGGCACGCACCTCGTCCCATGTCTCGTGCGCGAGGCGCTGAACGTCGTACGGCAGGTTGCCGGCGAGCTCGACGATTGCGCTGCCGAGCCCGTCCTCGGGCTTCATGCGCGATCGAACGAACGCCGCATCGATGAACGCCTCGAACTCTTCGGCCGGAATCTTCTCGAGGCGCATCACCGGTCCCGCTTTGTAGAACGGCCGCTTCGGTCCCAGCATTCGTTCCATCAGGCTGGGCTCAGATCCGGCGAACACGTAACCAACGCCGCGCTGCTGCTGCACCGCGGCGCGCAGCGCGTGCTCGACCGAACCGCCGTCGAACGCGGCGATGGCCTGGAACTCGTCGAGCGCGACGACGACGTTGCGGCGCCGCGCCTCGGCAAGACGGCCGGGCAGCGCGAACACCTCTTCGGCGAGGCGTGAAATGTCGCGATCGGACCGCGCATTGACGAACGCCACGCGATCGGACCGCACGTCGACACGGGTGGACGAGATCGCGTCGCGAAGCCACGAGCTCGCCGCGTCCCACTTCGTTTCGGCGGCCGCCAGCGCACGGGCGTAGCCCTCGAGAAACGCGACGTACGAGCTGAAGCTGCTGACGGTGACTTCGACGGTCAGCGCGCCGCCGCGCGCCGCGGTCGCGAGCGCGCGACGGATCAGCGACGACTTGCCGTAGCGGCGAGGCGAGATGAGGAAGACTTTCTGCGCCGCCCTCAAGTCGCCGGACAGCCGGCGGAGCTCGGCGACGCGGTCTACGAAGGCCGCGGCGGGGACGACTTCGCCGTACACGAACGGGTTGTCGTTTACGTTGAACACCGTAATGAGTACGGAGTATAGCGTAGTGGCGACGACAGGGAGATTCGGGAGAGCACGGAGGAATTCTGTGTTCCCTGCCGACTCTGTGTCGTGCCGGACGATCAGTAATAACGCTTCGGCAGATCGAGGATCACGCGCCGCTTCGCGAGATCGGCGAGCACCGCGGGAACGGCGCCGCCCGGCAGCGTATCGAGTGCGGCGCGGTGGACAACCGCTTCGTCCGGCAGGTACTGGCGGCAGGCGCCGTACTCCTCCTCGTAATCCTCGGACGGGAACCGCAGACGCAGACGAACGCTGTCGCCGTTGGCTTCGACTTCGTACAGCGGGTTCAGCCGGAACTCGCCCGATACCGGACGGTTCGCATCGAGCTGGTGACGGACGAACACGTCGTGGCGCCCGGTCGCGACGAGGGTCACCGCCGGATCGCCGTCGAGCGTTTCCTTCGAGTCCTGCCGCGAAAGGTCCAGCGGTCCGCCGGCGACCACGTCGGCGAAGAGGTTGGACTCGGCGAAAACCCGCGGCGGCAGCGTCTCGAACAGCGCGGCGTATCCCTCGGGCGAGAGCGGCTGACCGTGCGACGGGCTCCACGTCCGCTCGTTGTGCGTGTGGCCGATCAGCACCGCGCCGGGATCGGCCGACGGATCGTCGATGAGCCGCGCCATCTCGCCCACGAACTGCCGCTTCGTCCAGATGTACATGAACGCGTCGGTGCACATCGCGAACGCGAAGGCGCCGCGCGCGAACGGCATCGGCGCGTTGCCGTCGCAGCAGACCGGCACGCATCCCGGCGCCGTGAAGCGCCGGGCGAGCCAGATCTTCGCGAAATACAGATCGGCGAGGACGGGCGGCGACGACGACAGGTCGAGCAGCGAGCGCGTCAGATGACCCGATCCGCCGCAGATGTCGATGGCGCGTCGACGGTCCCCGAGCACGGCGCGCGCGACCGCGCGAACGACGGCTTCGGCGACGACGTAGGTCGGATCCGAGAATCGATACAGGAAGTAGCCGCCTTCGAAATTCGGCCCGAGCGCCTCGACGGTCTGGCGGTACGTCGAGGCCTCCGACGCGGCGACGGCCTCGAATGCTCTCGCCTCCGCCTCGCTCTCGAGGCCGACCATCGTCCGCAGCGCCTGCTCGGGATGTTCCGCCTGCATCTGGTCTCGCGCAGCCGTCGCGTTCGGCTGCAGGTGCAGCACCGGGATGCCGTCAACGACCGGGAAGATGCAGCAGTGGCAGCCGAGAATCCCGTCGCTGATCTCGTCGCCGCTGCGGCGGTGAAACAGCGACTCGACCAGCTCCAGCGGTCCGCCGCAGTACGGACATCGGAGGATTTCGAACAGTTCCAGGTGCATATCGAAAAGTTCGAAGTCTGAAGCATCGTTTACTTCTTACTTCTTACGCTCGTACTTCGTACTTCAAACTTCAGACTTTCATGAGCTCGCCACAGGCTCGCCCAGCTGTTCGAGGACCGATTCAGCCGTGCCCGACTCGAGCGGCGAACGGCGGAAATATTCGCTACCGAGCCAGCGGCGCGCCTCGTCTTCGTCGATCCACGCGATCGGATTGTTCGGCCCCATTTGCGTGCGGTGGCACCGCAGCGCGGCGAGCTTGCGCGGCACCCAGTCGCGGACGTCGATCGAAAACGTCGGCGGAATCGCCGCGTCGCCGAACGCATCCGGCTCGATGCCCCAGAAACTGGCGTCGGGCAGGGCGCCGCCTTTGGCATGGGCCGCTTCCGCAATCTTGCGCATGACGCCCTTCGGCATCGTGACGTAGAACAGCGGCGGCGCGCCGGCACCGAGCGTTTTCACCGCAGTGTACGTGCGCTCGTGCACGCCGATGTGATCGAGGTGCCAGTACAGCCCGTCTTCGGCGAACGTGATGACGGCGTCGGGCCGGTACTGGTGGAGCGCCGCGACGATCTCTTCGTGAAACTCCGTCACATCGTCCCATCGCAGGTCGCCGTCGGGATGATCGAGGACGATCGCGTCGGCGATGCCGAGCACGGCGGCGGCTTCGGCGAGCTCGCGCGTCCGGACGCCCGCGAGGTCGCCGTCCGGCACGAGCGCCAGGTCGCTGATCGATCCCGATTCGCCGCGCGATCCGCAGAGGAGCACGACGCGCGCACCGGCGTCGGCGAGCCGCGCGAGCGTTCCGCCGCAGGCGAGCGATTCGTCGTCGGGGTGCGCGAAGACGGCGAGGACAGTGCGGCCGGCGAGCGGTCGATCAGCCACGATGCTTCTCCACGATACGAAGATAGACCGCGATGTACTCGTCGACCATGCGGGCCGCGCCGAACCGCGCAACGGCCCGCTCGCGGACGCGCCGACGATCCAGATCGAACAGACGCGGCAGCTCGTTCACCATCTGCTCGAGGTCGGCGAACACTATCCCGGTCACGCCGTCGTCGACTACTTCACGAACCGCGCCACGATCGAGCGCCGCGACGGGGGTTCCGCAGGCCATCGCTTCAGCCAGCACGAGGCCGAACGGCTCGCGCGCCTGAATCGGGTAAAGCAGCGCGCGCGCCCCGCCGTACAGCTTCACCTTGGCGTCGAAATCGGCTTCGCCGAAGTACACAATGCTTCGGCCGTCGACGTGCGGCGCCACCGTCTCCCGGTAGTACTCTTCCTCGGCCGCCGCCAGGATCAGCTTCAGGCCCGCGCGCCTGGCGATTTCGATCGCCTGCAGCACGCCTTTGCCCTCGGTGAAGCGCCCGAGGAAGAGCAGATAATCGTCCGGTTTCTCGCGAAATGTGAAGTTATCCGTATCGATACCGTGCAGCACGGTGCCGACGATGTTGAGCCCGCGGAGGAGGCGCGCCTGTTCGTTCGAAATAGCCACGAACGGCGCTTCGGGATACCGCGACCAGAGCTTGACCTCGGCTTCACTGGGCGAATGATGCAGTGTCTGGACGATCGGCGTCGGTGAGATGCGCGCGAACGCAAGCGACATCGGGTAGTAGGCCGCCTCGTAATGGATGATGTCGAATTCGGCGGCGTGCTCGACTGCGGCGGCGAGGTTCAGCATTTCATAGAGTTCCCACGGCCACATGTTCTCATCGTGCCAGTAGCCGTGCGGATAGATGCCGACGAGCTTCGCGCGCGTCTTCGAGTCGCCGGTCGCGAACAACGTCACGTCGTGGCCGCGCGCGGCGAGCCCTTCCGTCAACAGCGACGTCATCGTTTCGACCGATCCCGATTTCGGCGGAGGAATCGTCGTCGCGACGGGAGCAATGTGCGCGATTCTCATCGTCTGGCGACCTGGGCGGAGCAGCGCCTGCGGCCCGAGCGAGCGCGAAGGCGCGAGCGAGCGCGAGCGGGGGTGGGGCCCCGCGAGCCGTGAAAAATGCGCGCTATCCGCATGCCACCTCCAACAGCTTCGGCAGCACGATCGACGCGTCGAAGTACTCGCGCGCGATCTCGGCCGCACGTGCCGCGTGACGATCGTAATCGCCGTTGATCCGATCGATCCCGGCGATCGCTTCCTCCATCGTCGAAAAGGCGAGCAGGCCCTCGCCCGACGGCAGGTGCGCCGTCCAGCCCGTGTCCTGCACGAGCGCCGGACGTCCGGATGCGAGGTAGCACTCGGTTCTGTCGCTGAACCAACCGGATCGATTGGCGACGTACGTCTGCTTGGCCACGCCGAACTCTGCCTTCGAGCTGTGAATGAAATCGCGGTAGCCCCACGGCGTGCGCGACACGTTCATCGCGTCGACGGTGTCCCATCCGTATTGGCGCAGCAGCTTCTGCGGACCGTTGATGGCGAGCTCGAAACGCTGAGGCGTCCGCGCGGGCAGCTCGATGAACTTGACGAATTCCTGATCCTTGTTGCCGCCGACGTCCGTGAAGCTCTCGATCTGCCACGTCATCACCGTCGTGAAGCGATCGCGCGGCGCGGCGCGCGTTCGCCAGTCGTCGAGCGTCATCGGCTGCCACGTCTTGTGCCACGTGAACGGTCCGACGGGAATCGGCGACGCCGCCGTTCCGATGTTCGCGCCGAAGGTGAACAGGCGATCGAAGCGCTGAAAGAAGTCGACGTACCACGGTTCGGCTTTCGCGATTGCCAGCTGCGTGAAGGCCGGATCGGAATCGACGAACACCTTGCGCGGGATGCGCATGTACTCGTCGCGCCAGAACCACGAGCCGCCCGACAGGTTGATGAAGAGGTCGGCATCGGCGGCATAGCGCGCCACGGCATCGCGGCTGCGGCCGTGATAGGCGCCGTCGTAGTTCACGAACGACCAGCGGTCGGCGAGCCCGAACGGCTCGAGTGAGGCGTTGATGTAGCTCGTGCCGTACGACGGATCGATGGCGCGCGTGTTCTGCACGGGGTCGTACACGCACTCGCCGGTGTCCTCGATGTAGAAGACCTCGTGGCCGAGCGCGCGCAGTCCCAGCAGATACATCAACGAACACCACGTGACGCCGCCGAACGGATAGCGGGCGATGATGCCCGCGAAGAGGATTCTCACGAGATTGCTGATTTCAGATTGCTGATTTCAGATTGATTGCTGATTGCGGATTCAATCTGCAATCCAATCAGCAATCTGAAATCAACAATCAGCAATCTCATTATCGTCTCGCCGCCTGAATCAGTTCGTCCACGGTCTCCGGCTCATCGAGCGACTTGCCGACCGACAGGCGGGCGCACATCCGACGATAGAGCTGGCTCGTCTTCAACAGCTCGTCGTGGCGTCCCTGCGCCGCGATCTTTCCGCCGTCGAGGACGAGAATGCGATCGGCGTCGCGAACGGTCGAGAGGCGATGCGCGATGACGATGGTCGTTCGGCCGGCGCGCAGACGCCGCAGCGCGGCGAATACGATCTCCTCGGAGATGGCGTCGAGCGACGAGGTCGGCTCGTCGAGGATGAGAATCGGCGCATTCTTCAGAATCGCGCGCGCGACGCTGAGGCGCTGGCGCTCGCCGCCCGACAACCCGCCGCCGGCCTCGGCGATTTCGGTGTCATATCCTTTCGGCAGTCGCGCGATGAACTCGTGCGCGTGCGCCGCGCGCGCGGCTTCCTCGATCTCCTGCGGCGTCGCGTCGAGGCGACCGTAGCGCAGGTTGTCGGCGATCGTTCCGGAGAACAGGACCGGATCCTGCAGCACGATCGCGATCTTCTCGCGCAGCGAGCGGACGCGGTACTTGCGGACGTCGACGCCGTCGATCGTCAGGCGGCCGCCGGTCGCGTCGTAGAACCTCGGAATCAGACTGACGAGCGTCGTCTTGCCGGCGCCGGTCAAGCCGACCAGCGCAATCATTTCGCCCGGCTTGGCGGCGAACGAGATGTCGTGCAGCACGCGCGCGCCGTTCGGGTATGTGAACTCGACCTGCTCGACGCTGATCTCACCGGTGACCGTATCCGCTTCGATCGCATCGGGATCGTCGATCGTCTCGGGAATGAGGGCGAACATCGCGCGCACGCGCTTCGCGCCGGCGAGCGCTCCCTGCAGCTGCCCGGTGGTGTGCGTGATCGCCGAGAGCGGTCCGTACACCGCGCCGAGGTAACTGATGACGAGATACAGATCGCCGATCGTCAGCTGCCCCTTCATCACGAGGTTGCCGCCGACGATCACGATGATCGCGGTGCCGAGAATGGTAATCGTGCTCACGACGACCGAGAAGAGCGACTGCTGCCACGTAATCGCAATCCGCGCGTTCATCGTCGCGTCGCCGGCCGCGCCGTACCGGCCGAGTTCATGGACCTCGCGCGCGAAGCTCTTGACGAGCCGCATTGCGCCGAACGTCTCGTACAGCCGCTCCAGCAGCTTGGATTCGAGCTCTTTGACGCGCTCTTCGCGATTCACCAGCGTCGACGTGTAGTACCGCAGGCACAGGTACAGGAACGGGACGACGGTCAGCGACAGCAGGCCGATCGTCATGTTCTTGTAGAGCAGGAAGCCGAACATCACGATCAGCGACGTAAACGACGCCGCGAGCGGGAAGATGCCGCTCATCACGAGGTTCTCGATCGCGTACGCGTCCACGTCGACGCGGTAGACCGCGTCGGCGGTGCTCGTCGTGATGTGATGATGCAGGCCGAGCGCGGTGAGGTGCTCGAAGAGCCGGCGGCGCAGGTCGTACACCATCCGCTGGCCCGTATCGACCTGCACCTGCGTCCCGTACGCCGACACGAACTGATTGACGACCTGCAGGAGTACGCCCGCCACGACGATCGTGACGAGGAGCGCGAACCGATGCGTCGCCGCGAGCGTCGTCAGCCACGGCACGACGCGCGTCAGCGCCCGCGGCAGGGCGTTGCCGGTCAGGAAGTCGAGGACGATGGCGAGGGGCCACGGCTGAAGCCAGCCGAGCGCGATCTCCGAGGCGAGCAGCACCGTCAGCAGCGTGACCTTGGCGCGATATGGCTGCAGGAACGAGAGCGTCCAGCGGAGAAGGCCCGGCTGACGGGCCGCGTTGGTCTGGATCATCCCCCGATCTTTCTCGCCGGGGCGATCGGACGCTGCGGGACGAGATTCGGCGCGATCTTCGGAATGATCAGCGGCACGACGCGGTCGGTGCTCGAGTCGGCGACGTACAGGAGCCCGCGGCGCGGCGCGTAGGCGACGCGCGTCGGCGCGCCGAAGGCGAAATGCCCTTCGTCGCTGATGTTGCGGATGATGCCGTCGGGCCCGACGGCGCGCACGTTGCCGTTGTAGAAGTCGGCGATGAACAGCGTCACCTTACCGCCGGCCTCCGGCACGACGGCAATGCCCGCGGCGCCCGCGAGCCGCGCCTCCATCGCCGGCCCATCGTCACCCGAGTTGCCCCAGACGCCGTTGCCGGCGACGGTTGTGATGACGCGCGTGCGCGCGTCGACTTTGCGCACGCGGTTGTGATGCATGTCGGCGATGTACACGTCGCCGGTTCTCGGATCGATCGCGACGTCGCTCGGCATGTTCACGTGCGCAGCGAGCGCAGGCCCGGCGTCGCCGACATTGGCGCCATCGCCCGGCGTGCCGTCGCCCGCGACGGTGCGGATCAGGCCCGTCCTCGCTTCGATCACCCGGATGCGGTAATTCAAGGTATCGGCGACGTAGATGTCGCCGTTCGGCGCGCAGGCTACGGCGCTCGGGTTGCTGAGCGCCGCACTGATGGCCGGCTTGTCGTCGCCGTCGTAACCGTTCTCACCGGAGCCGGCAATGGTCGTGATGATCTGCGTCGGTCGATCGACGCGACGGATGCGGTCGTTGTGTGAATCGGCGACGATGAGGTCGCCGTCGGGCGCGATGCAGACGCCGTCGGGCGTATCGAGCTGCGCGACGATCGCGGGCCCGTTGTCGCCGGAGAAGCCGCTCCCGAGATCGTGGCTGCCGGCGTACGGCTCGATGTCGCCGCGCGCGTTCACGCGGCGGATCATGTCGTTGTTCGAGTCGGCGATGTAGAGGTCGCCGTTCGGCGCGAGGGCGATGCCGCCCGGCGTGTCGAGCCACGCTTCAATCGCCGGCCCGTAATCGCCCGCGTACCCCTTCTGGCTGCCGATGACGGGACCCACGGTGGCGGCTTCGCGCAGGATGAACGTGCTCGCGCCGAGCGACACGATCATCAGCACGAAGATGATGGCGCTGCGCAGTCCGTAGATGCGCAGCACCGACGGCGCGACGATCGGCGCGCGCGCCGGCCCCGACGGCAGCGCGGTCATGCCGGCCTCGAGCGTCACGCGGCTGAGGCCGCGCCGCGCGATCGCGGTCGCCTGCGACGTTCTCCAGACGACGAACAGGATCAGCATCACCGCCGAACCGGCGGCGACCGAGCCGGCGAGCGGCTGTGCGAGCGAGACGCCTGTCGCCGCCGCGACGAGCAGCGCGGCGCCGAGGCCACACGCGCTCACGACGCCGAACGACGTCGGCCGCAGATGCGTGCTGATGCGCAATAGCGACTTGCCGCCGCCATGGTCTTCGACGAGCGCGCGAACGTCGAGCCACGCCCAGCGGCCGACGAACACGCTCACGTCGCGGTCGTCGGACCATCCTTCGTCGATCTCGACGCTGCGCACGGCGCGCGACCTTCGCAACCAGTCGGTCAGCTGCTTCAGCACGCGGTCGGCCGACGTCCACGTTTCGCTCCAGAAACGATCTTCGGTGACGCTGCCGGTAATCAGCAGCAGCGCGCGCCAGATCTCGGCGAGCGAGGGACGCGGACCGCGGCTCGTCTGTCGCTGTGCCTGCGGCAGCGCGACTTCGGGCGGCGACAGCAGCCCGCGAATGCGGCCGCGGATGCGCGCGAGCGGCTGGATGAAATGCAGGTACGCGACAGCGGCGCAGTACCACAGTTTGCTGCCTTTCAGCGTGCTGACGTCGGAGCGCGTCGCGTAGGTGATGTTCTTCGTCACGGTCACCGCGAGGCCGACCAGGCCGCCGACGAGGAGCAGCGCGGCGGCCCACCGGTGGTTGCCGGTCGCAGCGACGATCGCGCCCGCAATCGTCATGACGAGCGAGAGCGCCTGCCATCTGATCGAGTGCGGAAGGAATGCGAACGGGTGCACGTCGGTGCGGTACACCGACGGAAACGGCGCCGTGCCCCACACGCCGGCGTTGATCTTCGTTCCCCACAGCGATCGCACGAAGGGGAGCGGACTGTAAATCCGCCCCCGCCACAGCATGCGGCCGTCGAGAAATTTCTCGGGATGGTGCGCCATCAGCCACGTCTCGCCTTCGCCGTAACCGACCTGCTGGCGCCAGTACGCCTTGATCGACGCGCGATGGTGATGCCAGACGAGCGCCGACGAAGCGAACCCGATCCTCCAGCCGCGCGCCTGCAACCGCCAGCACACGTCCACATCGTCGCCGGCGCGGAGGTAGATCGGATTGAAGCCGCCGATCGCGAGCAGCGCGTCGCGGCGGAACGCCATGTTGCAGCCCGGGACGTGTTCCGCAATCCGATCGTCGAGCAGAACGTGCGTCGGACCGCCCGGCGCGCGCGCGATACACTGCGCGACCGCCGGATCGTCGGGCGGCACGACGTTGGGTCCGCCCGAACCGACGACGTCGGATTGGAGGAACGGCTGCACGAGAAACGTCAGCCAGTCGGGATCGACGCGCGTGTCGGCGTCGGTATAGGCGACGATCTCTCCCGTGGCTTCCGCCAGGCCGACGTTGCGCGCCGCGCCCAGCCCCTGGTTCGGCGTATCGATGACGCGCACGCGCGGATAACCGCGGGCGATCTCGCCGGTGCGATCCTTCGAACCGTCGTTGACGAGGATGATCTCGAAGTCGGGGTACGTGAGCCGCTCGAGGGACGCGAGGTTGTCGTCGAGCGTGTCAGCGGCGTTGTAGGCGCAGACGACCACCGACACGCGCGGCCACGTCTTCTTCTTCTCGGCCGAAAACGGCGCGTTCGCGAACGCCGCCGCGACGGCGACCGCCGCGGGCTTCAGGGTGCGATCGCGATCGACGAGCCCGAACTTCCAGTCGTCGATCGCGGACCCGCCGCGCCACCACTCGTCGGTCCACGAGTACGCCATGACGCCGCACGCGCCTTCTTCGAACGCGGCGCGGATGTGCATCGACGTGATCTCGGCCTGTCCCGCTTCGCCTTCGCGGATCGAATCGGCGCCTGCCTCGGCGAGGAGCAGCGGTTTGTGTCCCGCGATGTGCTGCAGCCGCGCCAGGTACGCGCGCAGCTCCGGCTCGCGGTGCAGGTACACGTTGAACGCACAGAGATCGAAGAACGACAGGTCGAGAAACTCCGTCGGTGGAAAGTTCACGTAGGTGAACAGGCTCTCGGGCGACGCGCTCTTCGCGTCCTCATAGAGCGCGCGCAGGTAGTTCTCGACGCGCACGCGGCCGTGCCAGCGCACGACGCCGGCAGGGATCTCGTTTCCCAGCGCGAAGGCGAGGAGCGCCGGATGATCACCGAGCTCGCGCACCCTGCCGGTCAGCTCAGCGCGGATCTGCCGCCGCAGGTTCCGGTTGTCGAGAAACGCGACATGCTGCGGCCACGGCAGCCCGACCATGACCCGCAGTCCGCGCCGTCCGGCCTCGTCGAGCAGTTCGCGTCGCGGCACGGTGTAGGTGCGAACGGTATTCAGGCCAAGGCTGGCCATCAACCGGAAGTCTTCAGCGGTCTGAGGCGGGGAAGGGAACTGGTAGCCGTCCGAGTCAGGCGTGAACGTCCCATAAGTGACGCCTTTGACGAAAAAGCGCGCACCCGCCTCCGCGCTGCGCGCTGCGGAGCGCAAGCACAGGAACTTGCCGTCGGTTGCGACTCGAGCGAACGCCGATGGCGTCGGCTCATGGCGCGCCACGGGCCCGGTCTGGACTGCTGTACTCACAGTAGGTAGCTGCCCGAGAAAGGGCGGCAACTACCTATTGTATCAGCAGTTACCGGTCGATCCTTACGCTGCCTGAGAAGGTCTTGAACCTCAGCGACGAGCCGTCGGCCCCGCCGCCGAGCTCGGCCGACAGATTGCGCCGGCTGCTGCTGTGGAGCGTCAGCGGCATTTCCGAGTTGAGACGGCCGCTGAACGAATTGAAGGTGACGTGTCCGCGCGCATTTTCGGGCACGTGCAGCTGAATGTTGCCGCTGAACGTGTCGACGGTGATCGACTGGTGGTCCTGCCAGTTCTTGGAGCGGATGTCGACCGGACCGCTGAATGTGTGCGCCCGGACTGACCCGGCGATGTCGTTCAGCTGAATCCGCGACGAGAAGCCATGGACGCGCGAGGAGCCCTCGACGCCGTCGACGGTTATGGCGGCGCTGAAGGTATTCAAATCGAGGTTGGTGCGCCGTGGAACGGCGATATCGAGGTCCGTTTCGACGACGTTGTTCCGAATGCCGTCCCACCAGGAGTACTCGCGGTGGTTCGTGTCGATGACAAGGGTCGACCCTTCTCTATGGATGTCGAGCTTGATGCGATCGAGGCGGTCGCGGCTGGCGTGCCGCACCGCTTCGACCGCGACCTCATTCTTGTCGGAGGCGGTGATCGTCACGCGGCCCGAAAACGTCTTCACGCGGAGCGTGCCGCCCGGCTCGAAAGCGACCGTCCGGCTGATCTTCTCGGTCTCGTCGAAGAGGCTCGCGCCGAACGCCGGAGCTGCGAACGCAACGAGGGCCGCGGCGACAAGTATTTTTCGCATGAGTGCTTTGACGGCAGGTTCGCGGGAATCGTTCGGTTGCTGGTTGCTGGGGGCTGGTTGCTTGGGCTGAGGACTGGAGCTTGCCTTAGCGGGATTCCGAATCCAGTTTCAAAGTCCCGGTATAAAGAGCCATTCCGACGACGGCATCGATGCCGAGTGAGTCCAATTCGTCGATTTCTGCCTGCGTGGTGATGCCGCCGGCGGCCGTGACGCGCCGCGGCGTCACGCGCGCGACAGCGAGGATTGCCTCCATGTTGGTGCCACCCATCAACCCTTCGGTATCGACGTGCGTGTAGAGAAACTCATCGCAATACGGCTCGAGCGCGCGCACGGCCTCCTGCGGCGTCAGCGGCAGCGGCGTTTTCCATCCGTGAATCACTACGTATCCGCCGCGGCTGTCGACGGCGGCAATGACGCGCTCACGACCGACCGCGTCGGCCAGCGACGCGGCGAAGTCGACGTCCGGACGGCCGTCCTTGAACAGTGCGGACCCGGCGATGACCTGATGCGCGCCGGCGGCGAGCACGTCCTGCGCGCGCGCGACCGTGCGAATGCCGCCGCCGACGCGGCACGAGAGGACACCCGCGATCTGCCGGACGAGCGCGAGATTGTCGCCCGACGCCATCGCGCCGTCGAGGTCGATCACCTGCACTTTCGGGAACCGCTCGAACCGCCGCACCCACCGGAAGACGTCATCGTCGCGGATCGCGAGGCGCTCGCCCTGCACGAGTTGGACGACGGCGCCGTCTTTGAGATCGATGGATGGGATGAGCATTCGTGGATTCACAGACGCACCGGGATGCCGTGCGCGCGCAGATGCTGTTTCAGCGCGCGAACGCTCGTCTCCGCGTAATGAAAGATCGACGCGGCGAGCGCGGCGTCGGCGCGGCCCGCCGTGAACACCTCGACGAAATGATCGAGCGTGCCGGCGCCGCCCGACGCGATGACCGGAATCGACACTGCGCCAGAGACTGCCGCCGTCAGATCGCAGTCGAATCCGCGTTTGGTGCCGTCGCGATCGATCGACGTGAGCAGGATTTCGCCGGCGCCCCGCGACTCGGCTTCGCGCGCCCACTCGACCGCATCGCGATTCGCCGCCGTCTGGCCGCTGCGCGAGTACACGGCCGAGCGATCGCCATCGCGCTTTGCGTCGATCGCGACGACCACGGCCTGACTGCCATAGCGATCGGCGAGCGTCGTGATGAGCGCCGGATCTCCGAGCGCCGCCGTGTTCAGGCTCACTTTGTCGGCGCCCGCTTCCACCGCGGCAGCCGCATCGTCCTCGGATCGAATTCCGCCGCCGACCGCGAGCGGGATGAACAGCTCGCGCGCGACCGCACGGATCGTGTCGGCGAGCGCGCGCCGCGCTTCGATCGTCGCCGTGATGTCGAGGATCACCAGCTCGTCGATCCCTTCGACGTTGTAGCGGCGCGCCAGCTCCGCGGGGTCGCCCGCGGATCGAAGGCCTTCGAAGTTCACCCCTTTGACCACGTGACCGTCGCGAACGTCGAGGCACGCGATGATGCGTTTTGAGAGCATCTGAGGTCAGCGTGGTAACGACACGGAGTTGGCAGGAGAACACTGTGTTCTCGGGTCACTCTGTGTCGTCACCCGGCAAGCTCCAAGAAATTCCGCAGAATACGCAACCCGACGTCGCCGGACTTTTCCGGATGGAATTGCACGCCGGCGATGTGGGCGCGCTGGACGACCGACGCGAAGCGACCGCCGTGTTCGGTGAATGCGATCGTGTCGCCCGTGATCGGCGCAACGTAGCTGTGCGTGAAGTACACCTGCGCGCCGGACGACACGCCGTCGACGATCGACGCGGATCGATCGAACGTGATGTCGTTCCAGCCGACGTGCGGAACCTTGACTGGCGCGCCCGCGACGGTTGCGTCCGAGGCGGCTTCATCAACGGTGTCCGGTTTCAGGCGGACTCCACCAAGCCGATAGCATCGTCCTGAGAGGACGCCGAGACCCGGCAGATCCGGCGCTTCGTCGCTCCCCTCGAACAGCCACTGCATCCCGAGGCAGATGCCGAGGAGAGGACGTCCTTCGCCGATGCGCTCGAGGATTGCCTCGGTCCACTCGCCGTCGATCGCGCGCGTCGCGCCGAAATGGCCGACGCCCGGCACGATCACACCCTGCGCGGACGCAAGATCAGCTGGGCGTCCGGGCACGAACACCTCCGCGCCGACCGTCGCGAGCGCTTTCTTGACCGATGTCAGGTTGCCGGCCTTGTAGTCGATGAGCGCGATTGGAAGGTGCATCACAGCAGTCCTTTTGTGCTCGGAAGCATCTTTGCCAACCGCTTGTCTCTCGAGCAGGCGACCCGGAGCGCGCGCGCGAATGCTTTGAACACCGCTTCGATCCTGTGGTGGCTCGATCGGCCGTACAGGACCTTCACGTGGACGTTCGCTCGCGCACCGATGGCGAAGCCGTCGAAGAAATCGTGCACCAGCTCGGTCTGGAGATCGCCGACGCGGACGACCTTCACTCCCAGATCCACGACCGCGTGCGGCCGGCCGCCGAGATCGATGGCCGCGACCGCCAGCGTCTCGTCCATCGGCATCACGAAGTAGCCCGCGCGGTTGATCCCGCGGCGCGTGCCCAACGCCTGCGACACCGCCTCGCCGAGCGCGATGCCGAGATCTTCCACGGTGTGATGCTGATCGACGTCGAGATCGCCGACCGCGTCGATCCGCAGATCGAACGCGCCGTGCCGGGCGACGAGTTCCAGCATGTGATCGAGAAAGCGGATGCCGGTGCGGACCGCGTACTGCCCTTTGCCGTCGAGGCGGATGGCGAGCACAATCTGCGTCTCGGTGGTCCGCCGATCGATCACCGCACGGCGCATAGCACCTCTTCCATCACCGCCACCGCCCGTCGCGTGTGCTCGACGATGCCGGCGCCGACTCGGATGCAGCCGGCGCAGCCCGGTTCCGTCGAGCGATCGCGGATGTAGATGCCGCGCTCGAACGCGCCGTTGACGAGTGCCGTGGTGCGATCGCCGGCGCACAGGAGCACGAAGTTCGAGCTGCTCCTCCAATATTTCAGACCGAGACGATCGCACGCGGCGTAGAGAATCGCTTTCGACTCGGCCACCTGGCGCAGATAGTGATTGAGATGATCGAGATCGCCGAGCGCCGCCTGCACGGCGGCGACGGCGGCGACGTTCACGCTGTACACCGGAACCGCCTCGCGAATCGGATCGAGGACGTCGGCGGCGCCAACCAGGCAGCCGATGCGCAGCCCTGCGAGCCCGAACGCTTTCGAAAACGTCCGACCGACGATCACGTTCGGAAACGAGGCCAGCTCCGGCAGGAAGGTGACGCCCGCGAACTCGGCGTACGCTTCGTCGACGAACACGATGGCCTTTGGCGGCAGATGGCGCGCAATCGCGCGAATCGCGTCGAGCGGCATCGACACGCCCGTCGGGTTGTTCGGATTCGTGAGGAAAACGACGCGCGTGTTCGGCGTGATCGCTCCGAGCACCTCGTCGAGCGGAAACGAGAAGTCGGCGTGCGGCATCACCTGCACGAGCGCGCCGCCCGCGACCGCCGTGTCGAAGCGAAAGATCTCGAACGCCGGCTCCGGCACGATCGCTTCGGGCACCGGTCGGCCGCCGTCCGGCCGCAGCTGCGCCACCGACAACGCCATGATGCCTTCGTCGAGGCCGTTGGTGATCGCGACGCGGTCGGCCGGCACGCCCAGGTAGCGCGCGATGACGTCGGTCGCCGCGGCGTACGGCGGGTAGAAGCCGATTTGATCGGGGCGCAGCTTCGCGAGCGCCTCGATGACGCGCGGCGAGCAGCCGCCGGTGTTCTCGTTCTGATGCAGCCGCAAGCCGTCGTACAGCTCCGGCGGTTTCTGGTAGTGACCCACTATTTGAGCCTCAACTCCACCGATTCCGCGTGCGCCTGCAGCCCTTCGGCGCGCGCGAGCGGCAGGATCGTGTCGGCGAGCCGCGCCAGGCCGGGACGCGTGACGCGCTGCACCGCCATCACGCGCACGAAATCGGCGGCGTTCAGGCCGCCGCGAAAGCGTGCGGCGCCGCCGGTCGGCAACACGTGATTCGATCCGGTTGCGTAGTCGCCTGCCGCCTGCGCGCTGAAATCGCCGACGAACACGGCGCCGGCGACGAGCGGCCGGCGCGCGAGCGACTCCCGATCGACGACGAGATGCTCCGGCGCGAACCGGTTCGCCAGATCCATCGCCTCGTGCTCCGTTCGCGCGACGATGATGGCGCCGTTCGCCGCCAGCGACTGCTCCGCGACCGCGCGCCCGGCCGCGGCCCGGTCGACGGCGGCCGACACGCGCGCGGCGAGCGGCTCGCTCCACGTGATCAGCACGGCGCGCGCATCGGGATCGTGCTCGGCCTGCGCGACGAGATCGGCGGCGATCCACGCGGCGCGGCCCGCGCCGGCGACGATGACGATCTCGGTCGGACCGGCGTAGAAATCGATGGCGCAATCGCCCGCGACGATCGCCTTTGCCGTGGCGACGTAGCGATTGCCGGGGCCGACGATCTTGTCGACGCGCGGAATCGTCTTCGTGCCGTAGGCGAGCGCGGCCACCGCGTGCGCGCCGCCGACGCGGAACAACCGCGTCACGCCCGCCTCGACGGCCGCGGCCATGACGGCCGGCTCGGGACGCGGGCAGACGGCAATGATCTCGCGGACGCCGGCGACGCGCGCCGGCACCGCGGTCATCAACAACGACGAGGGCAGCGGGAACCGTCCGCCCGGCACGTAGCAGCCGACGCGCGCCAGCGGCTCGATGCGCTGCTCGACCGACACGCCCGGGGCGACGCGGAGATCGAAGTGACGCGGAATCTGACGGAACGCGACGCGCGCGATGTGCTTCGCCGCCTGGCGGATCGCCAGCCGGACCGCCGCCTCGACCTTCGACGCCTGCTCCCGCACGTCGTCAGTCGGCACTTCGAGCGGGCCGTCGACGCCGTCGAAGCGGCGCGCGAACGCGGCGAGCGCGAGGTCGCCGCCGCTCCGCACGCGATCGACAATCGTCTGCACGCGGCGGCGGAAAGCGCGATCGATTGCCGCGTTCGCCGGCATCAGGCGCCGCAGCGCGCGCGTGTCACCGGCTTGGATGATTCGCATGCTTACTCGCGTGTCACGACATTTTTTACACGCGTGGGCCCCCCACGCGCTGCCGCGCTCGCGGCGTAGACCGCTCGCGCGGATCTAGAACAGAACGTCGCCAACGAAGTCGATCTACAACACAATCTTGTTCAACGGGTACTCGACGATCCCCTGGGCGTTCGCGGCCTTCAACTTCGGAATCAGATCTCGAACCGTGCGTTCCTCGATGATCGTGTTCACCGCGACCCAGTCGGCATCGCTCAACGCCGAGATCGTCGGGCGCTGCAGCGCCGGCAGCAACGACAGCACGCCGTCGAGATCGGCGCGGCGCACGTTCAGCATCAGGCCGACGCGCCCCTGCGCCTCGATCGCGGCCTTCAGCAGCAGCGCGAGGTTGTCGAGCTTCGTCCGCTTCCACGCGTCGGCGAGCGCCGCATGATTCGCGATCAGCTGCGTGTTCGACTCCATCACGGTATCGATGATCCGCAGCCGGTTCGCGCGAAGCGACGATCCAGTCTCCGTGACCTCGACGATCGCGTCCGCGAGCATCGGCGGCTTGACTTCGGTCGCGCCCCAGGAGAACTCGACGTTGACGTTCACGCGCTGGCGCGCGAAGTACGCGCGCGTCGCGCGCACCAGCTCGGTGGCGACGGTCTTGCCTTCGAGATCGCGTGCCGATCGAATCGTCGACTCCTCGGGCGCCGCGAGCACCCAGCGCACCCTGCCAAAACTCTGCTTGGCGTAGATCAGATCGGCGATGCTGGTGATGACGCCGGTCTTGCCGTCGCCCGCCTCGTGCTCGGCGATCCAATCCTGACCGGTGAGGCCCGCGTCGAGAACGCCGTCCGAAACGTAGCGCGCCATCTCCTGCGCGCGGATCAGCATGCATTCGATGTCGGAATCGTCGATCGCGGGAAAGTACGACCGCGAGCTGACGTAGATGTTGAACCCCGCGCGCGCGAACAGCTGAATCGTCGCGTCCTGTAACGAGCCCTTCGGGATGCCGAGCTTGAGCCTCATGTCAGCTTCCGATAGAAACACGATCGCTCGCCGGTGTGGCACACGTTTCCATCACCTAGCCGCTTCACTTTGACCAGCACGGTGTCGTCGTCGCAGTCGACGAGGATGTCGACGACTTCGAGCTTGTTGCCGGACGTCTCGCCCTTCATCCACAGCTTGTTGCGCGAGCGGCTGAAGAACGTGGCGTAGCCGGTGCGCCGCGTTTGGGCGAGCGCCTGGTCGTTCATGAAGCCGACCATCAACACCTCGGACGACTCGGCGTCCTGGATGACGGCCGGGATGAGCCCATCGAGCTTGGAATAGTCCATAAAAGCACCCCACCGCGCAAAGGCCGCGCGGTGGGGACCCGCTAAAAACAAAAAACCCCGCCGTGGGGCGGGGCGCCGTGTGGTCCTGGGTCCGTTGTCGTCGGTGCCTGGTCCCGGGTCGACCTAGATCACGCGCGCTCCGCCGCCAGATGGCGGTGATGATGGCGCGCGCGATGGCGAACGCGGAACATGGAGCCGAAAGGGTAGTCGATCGCCAACTGAGGTGTCAACGAGCGGCGCGACGGTTGGGGGGGCGACGCGGCGGCTCGGCCTCGCGCGCCACCATCACTTCGGTCGACTTCACGATCGCGAGCGCCTCGTCGCCGCGGCGCAGCTTCAGCTCCTCGACGGCATCGCGCGTGATGACGGCGGTGAGCGTCTGGTCGCCGATCCGCAGCCGCACCTGCGCGAGCAGGCCTTCCACGCGCACCTCGTCGACGTAGCCGCGCAGCTGATTGCGTCCGCTGATCGAGACGATCGCGCCGGTCCGTTCGCGGGCGGCCGTGCGCACGGCCGCGGTCGACGGCGCGAGCAGCCGATCGACCTCGGTATCCGCGATCCGGTGGTGGCCGCCCGTCGTCGTCCTCGTGCGGACGCGGCCCTGATAGATCCACTGTTTCAGCGTCGAGTAGCCGACGCCGAGCCGCTCGGCGGCCTGCCTCACGGTCAGCAACATGGCCAGTACCGTTCAGTGATTCGGCTCGAATCATATTAAAATGTGCAGTCATTGTGAAGCGATTCGTTGCGGCGTCGGCCGCCGCCGCGCTGCTGGCCGCTGCCGGATGCCGCCAGTCGATCGATCGCCGGCCGCCGCGCGCACGCGTCCGGGTCGCCGCCGCTGCGGACCTCAACGCCGCGATGGGCGATCTCGTCGCGCGGTTCAGCGGTTCGCACGCCGTCGACGTCGAGGCGTCGTACGGATCGTCGGGGACCTTCTACGCGCAGCTGCTCAACGAGGCGCCGTTCGACGTGTTCTTCTCGGCGGACCTCGAGTATCCGAGGCAGCTCGCCGCCCGCGGTCTGACGCTCGACGGCGGCGAATTCCAGTACGCCGTCGGCCGCCTCGTCGTATGGGTTCCCAACTCGTCATCGGTCGACGTCGGTCGCACGGGGCTGAAAGGGCTTGCAGCCGCGTCGATCGCGCACGTCTCGATCGCGAATCCGGATCATGCGCCGTATGGACGCGCGGCAGTCGCGGCGCTGCGCTCGGCCGGCGTGTACGACGCGGTGCAATCGAAGCTCGTGTTCGGGGAGAACGTCGCGCAGGCGCTGCAGTTCGCAGAGAGCGGCGCCGCCGACGCGGCCGTCGTCGCGCTGTCGCTTGCCCTGGCGCCTGCGGCGCGAGACAGAGGGCGCTACGCCGAGATTCCGCTCGATCAATACCCGCGGATCGATCAGGCCGGAACGATTTTGAAATGGGCCGCTGACGTGGAAGCGGCGCGCGCGCTGCGCGCGTACGTGCTGAGCGCGGACGGACGCGCCGTTCTGCGGCAATACGGCTTCTTCCTGCCGAACGAGTAGTTGTGGACTGGACCGCCCTCTGGCTCAGCGTGCGCCTGGCGACCGCGACCACCGCCGTCCTGCTGGCGCTCGGCATCCCGCTCGCGTATTGGATCGTCTTCTCGCCGCGGCGCTGGAAGTTTCTGGTGGAAGCAATCGTGGCGGTGCCGCTGGTCCTGCCGCCGACCGTGCTGGGCTTCTACGTGTTGATCGCGATCGGTCCGCTGAGCCCGGTCGGTCGCGCGTACACGCGGATTGCCGGTCACGGCCTGCCGTTCACGTTCGAAGGCCTGCTGATCGCGTCGGTGCTGTACTCGATGCCGTTTGCCGTGCAGCCTTTCAGTGCGGAGTTCGCCTCGGTCGATCGCCGTCTGCTCGAGGCGTCGTGGTCGCTCGGCGTGTCGCGGATTGCAACGTTCGCCCGCGTCGTGCTGCCACTGTCGGTGCGGGGCCTCGTGACCGGCATCGTTCTCAGCTTCGCGCACACGCTCGGCGAGTTCGGTGTCGTGCTGATGGTCGGCGGCAACCTGCCGGGCGTGACGCGTACCGTCTCGATCTCGATCTACGACGCGGTGCAGGCGCTCGACTACCGGTCGGCGTCGCAGACGTCGCTGCTGCTGCTCATCGTATCGTTCGTCATCCTCGCGTCGACCTATTCGCTTCAGCGTTCGGTATGGATCAAGCCGCGCCATTAGTCGTCTCGACCGAACATCGATTCGCGAGCGGCTTTGCAGTCGCAGCGGCGATGAGCGTCGACGTGGCGCCCGGTTCGATCCTCGTCCTGTTCGGACCGTCCGGCGCAGGAAAGACGACCGTCCTGCGTCAGATCGCCGGGCTCGATCGTCCGGACGCGGGAACCATTCGCTTCGGCGAGCACACGTGGTTCGATTCGGCCGCCGGTATCTGGCAGCCGCCTCAGCACCGCCGCATCGGGCTGGTTTTTCAGGAACCGGCGCTCTTTCCACACCTGTCGGTGGAGGAGAACGTCAGGTATGGCGTCCGATACGCGTCGGACCGGCGTCGCACCCGTGTCGGACCCCTGTCGGAAATTGCCACGATGCTGGGGGTTGATCCGATCGAGAAACGATCGGCTCGGCGGCTGTCGGGCGGCGAGGCGCGGCGGGTCGCGCTGGCGCGGGCGCTCGCGCCCGGGCCGCAGTTGCTGCTGCTCGACGAGCCGTTCGCCGCGCTCGACGCGCCGACGCGGACGCGTTTGCGCCACGACGTCAGGGCGCTGCTCCATCGGCTCGGGACGCGCGCCGTCCTCGTGACGCACGACCGCACCGAGGCGATGGCGATGGGCGACGAGATGGCGGTCATGATCGACGGGCGCGTCCGACAGGTGGGACCGATTGCCGACGCGTTCAGTCATCCCTCCGACGCCGCCGTCGCCGCATCGCTCGGCGTCGAAGCGGTGCTGCCGGCGCGCGTCACGGCGTCGAGCGGCGGGCTGCTCACCGTGGCGGTCGCGCAGATGGAACTGCACGTGGCCGAGCGCGAGCCGACGCCGCCCGGCACCGACGTCTACGCGTGCATCCGCGCGGAGGACGTCACGATCGAGAGGGCGTCACACCCCCGCGCGAGCGCCCGTAATCATCTGCCCGCACGCGTCGTGGCCATCGCTCACGAAGGCCCGATCGATCGCGTCACGCTTGATTGCGGATTCAAGCTCGATGCGCTGATCACGCGCCAATCGCGCGAAGAATTGGAGCTGGCGCCCGGCGCGGAGGTGATCGCCGCGATCAAGGCGACATCGGTGCATCTGGTGCCGCGAGCGTAAACGCAGAGCTCTACGCCGGCAGCGGTTTCCCTCTGGTCTCTTCGCCGAACGGTAGCAGGAGGAGCCCGACGGCGAACGCAAGCGAGGTGAGCGCGACCGGCGTCCCGATCGTGTGGAAGTGCTGAACGCCCGCGCCGACGAGGAACGTGATGCCCGCTCCCGCGAACCGTCCGACGGAAGTGGCAAAGGCGAACGCGCTGGCGCGGCAGTCGGTGGCGTACTGCTCCGGCAGCCACAACGTGTACATCGCGAAGTTGGCGCCGCCGACGCCGAGCGTGAAGAGAACCATCATGAACGGCGTCAGGGCGTGCGGCAGATAGAACACATAGCCGAACCCGACGGCGATCGATACGAGCATGATCGCGAAATAGAGTCCGAGCGTGAACCGTCGGCCATACGCGTCCGCGAGCAGCGGCAGGACGAGGCATCCGACGATCGTTCCAGCCGACAGGATCATCGTGCCGTACGACGCGAGTCGCGCCGCATCCGCGCCGCTGTAGCCGTCGCGCAGCGCGATCTGCGTGACCGACGTCGGCACGTACACCGATCCGGCCCACAAACCGACGATCGACACGAGCAGGTACAGCGAATTCAACCACGTTCGCCGCGCGTACTGCGGCGAGAACAGTTTTCCGAACGCCGATCGCATCGTCGGGCGCCGGCGATCGTGCTTCTGCCACGTCGACGATTCGCTGACCGCGTATTGAATGAAGGTGACGAGTAGCGCCGGCGTGCCGCCGATCGCGAACATCCATCGCCAGCCGTATCTGGCGCCGATGAAGTAATTGGCAATCGCCGCGAGAAAGAATCCAAAGTAGTAGCCGGTGTGAAGATAGCCGGCGCCCATCCGGCGGCGATCTTCGGGCCACGATTCGGCGACGTACGTGCCACCAATCGCCCATTCGCCGCCGATGCCGAGGCCGGCCAGCAGCCGGAACGCCGCGAGATGCCACAGGTTCGTGGAAAGAGCGGCGGCGAACGTGAACGCCGAATAACAGAGGATCGTCAACGCGAGCGTTCGCACGCGGCCGAATCGATCGGCGATCGGGCCCCATACCATCGACAGGCCCCATCCGATCAGGAACAGCGCGAACAGCACGCTGCCGTAGAAGCCGACGTTGCCTGGCGTCGCCGGAATGCCCGATTTCGGCAGGAGTTCGGTCAGCGCCGGCGTCAGCACCAACGCGTAGATGAACGAGTCCATGCCGTCGAGCGCCCAGCCGCCCCACGCCGCCCAGAAGCCGCGGATGTGATTCGCCGTCAGCGGCGTGCGCGTGGTCGACGTCCGAACGTTCATCATGCGAGCGTGAGTATACTCGCGAGAGTCCGGCTGAAGCCGGACTCTACCGACGATGCGGGTCCTTCTCGCTCCGCACGGCACGCGCGGCGACGTGCAGCCCATGATCGCGCTCGCGATTGGATTGCGCGCGCGGGGACATCACGTGTCGTTCGTCGCACCCGACAACTTCGTCGCGTGGATTCGGGCGCACGGCTTCGACGTGCAGGGCGACGGCATCGACGTCGAGGCGATGCTGCGCGCCGAGGGCGCGCGCTTCGATTCGCTCCGGTGGCAGATGCGCCACATCTCGCAGCTGCTCATCCCCCGACTGTTCGCCTCGCTCTCGCGCGCGAGCGTGAACGCCGATCTGATCGTCGGCGCCGGCATCCAGCTGGCTGCGCCGTCGGTCGCCGAGCTGCGCGGCGTCGCGTTCACGAGCGTCGTGTTCTGTCCGTGCGCCGTGCCGGGCGGTTCGATTCCTCCGCCGACGCTCCGAACGCAGACGTTGCCACGCTGGATCAATCGGCTCTTATGGCACGTTGGCGGCCCGATGGCGAGCCTGGCGCTTCGCGGTCCGATCAATGCGGCGCGCGCGACGCTCGGTCTGCCGCCGATCGACTCGCCGCTCCAGCAGCTGAGCGACGGCGGCATCATCGTCGCCGCCGATCGCGACCTCGCGCCGCTCGGAGACGACGCGCCGCGGTCGGTCGTCGCCACGGACGCCTTCGTCCTCGACGACGCCTCGCCGATCGATCCGCGCGTCGACGCGTTCCTGAAAACCGATCCGCCGCCGATCTACGTCGGGTTCGGCAGCATGGTCGCCACGCGTGTGGCGGAATTGGCGAGCGACGCCGTCACGGCCATTCGCGCCGTCGGCGGCCGCGCTCTCGTTGCCGGCGGCTGGGCCGCGCTCGACCGTCACGTCGGCGACGGCGATGACGTGTTGACCGTCGATGCGCTGCCGCATCAGAACGTGCTGCCGCGCGTTGCCGCCGTCGTGCACCACGGCGGCGCCGGAACGACGACCGCAGCCGCGAGAGCGGGCGTACCGCAGGTGGTGCTGCCGCACATCCTCGATCAGTTTTACTGGGCGCACCGCGTGGCGGTGCTCGGCCTCGGTCCCCGCGCGTTGCCAGTCGAGCTCGCGAACGCCGACGTCCTCGCCGACCGGCTCGTGACGGCGTTGAACGATCCGCGGATCGCCGCGCGAGCGGGCGCGCTGGCGCCCGCGATTCGATCGCGGAACGGCGTCGACGCCGCCGTCGATCACCTCGAGCGCCTCGCGGTAGACTCAGCGGCATGATGATGAAGCGGTACCTCGTCGACGGCGGGCGAACGGTCGGAGAACGCCGCAAACGCGGCAACCCGTGATTGGCCGCGTGCTGGCGCTGGCGTGCGCCGCGGCGCTCCTCGTCGCGGCCGATCCGAACGACGACATCAATCACGAAGTCCGCGGCGTCCTGACCCGGTATCTGCGCTTCACGACCACAGAGCTGGCCGACCTGCATCGCGGCAGAATCGTCAAGCATTCGATCGACTCGGACGTGCCGGGCGAGCTTGCGGTGGCCGGCGCCGTGCGAGTCAACGTTTCGAAGAACGAGTTCCTCGCCCGCGTGCGCGACATCACTCGCTTCAAGAGCAGCCCCGATGTGCTGCAGATAGGCCGCTTCAGCGATCCGCCCACCTGGCCGGACCTCGCCGCGCTCACGATCGACAGGGACGACTTCAACCCCGCCACGTGCCACGTTGGCGACTGCGACGTTCGGCTGCCCGCGGACGTCATCCGTCAGTTCGAGCGCGGCCGGCCGGCCGATCACCTCAAGCGAATCCTGTTCGACGAGATCGTCGCGTACCTCAACGGATCGTCCGGCCGCATGCGGCAATACGATGACGGCTCGCGGCCGATTCGGCCCTTGGACGAATTCAACGCGCTGCTGAACCGCGAGCCGGCGGTCGGCGCGCTCGCGCCACGATTGCCGGAGCACCTGCGGACCTTTCCCTCGAATCGTGTCGAGGGTGCCGAAGACTTTCTGTACTGGTCGAAGGAGAAATTCGGCGTAGCGCCGTTCATCACGGTGACGCACGTCACGATCGTCTGCCGGACCGTCCAGAACTGCGTGGTGGCCACCAAGGACGTGTACTCGAGCCGGTACATCGACGCGTCGCTCGCGCTGACGATCGCAAGCGACGGCCTCAGCGATCCGAATCATTTCTATCTCGTGTATGCGAACCGCACGCGCGCCGATGCGCTCAAGGGGCGATTCAGCTTGCTGCGCCGCGCGATTGCCGGCCGTCGCGCGCGCGCGAGCCTCGAAGAGAACCTCGGAAGTCTGAAGAACCAGCTGGAAAAGCCGCGATGAAATCGCTGTTCTCGCACGGCGGCGGCGAGACAGGAGAGCACGAGGCCGGTCGACACGAGGCGGCGCGTCATCGTTGTGTGAAGGAACACCTTGCGCACAGGGCGGCAAGTATCGTATAAGCGGAGACGCTTTTCAGATTCTTTTTCAAAGGAGTCCCTATGCGCAGGTTCTTTGCCGGTTTGACGGCGGCGGCGTTCGTGCTCGCGCTGGGTGCGCCTGCCTTCGCGAAGACCGAGACGGTGAAAGGACAGATCATCGACGAGTCCTGCTACAAGATGGACAAGTCGAACGTCGGCAAGGATCACAAGATGCCGAAGGGCGACACGGCCGATTGCGCGGTTGCGTGCGCGAAGGCCGGCCGGCCGATGGCGCTGTTGACCGAAGACGGCAAGGTGTACGAAATCACCGGCGGCCTGGCCGCCGACAAGAACGCGAAGATCGTCCCGCACGTCGCGCACACCGTCGAGATCACCGGCGATGTCAGCGAGAAGGACGGGAAGATGACCATTGCGGCCGACTCGCTGAAGATGATCTCTCGCTAGAGGTCGCAGGTCGGAGAAAGTCATGGGCCGGGGGCGTTGAATCGCCTCCGGCTTTTTTCTTGGTTGACTTGTACTAATGAACTAGTATAATCACTCAAGTGGCGCTGCTCCTCATCGATCCGAACGACTCGACGCCGATTTACGCCCAGATCGAGCACGCCCTGCGTGCCGCGATCGCGTCCGGCCGCCTGCGGCCGCGAGACCAGCTGCCGACCGTGCGCCAGCTCGCCGTCGATCTGCAGGTGAACGCCAACACCGTGGCGCGCGTGTACTCGGACCTCGAGCGCGCGGGCGTGCTCGAGACGCGGCGCGGCGTCGGCTCCTTCATCGCGGTCGGCCGCGCGCAGGCGAGACCGGCCGAAGAGAAAACGCGCCGGCTCCGCGCGTTCGTCCACCGCGTCCTCGCCGACGCCGAGCGCCACGGCTTCACGCTCGATGATCTGCTGCAAGCTCTGAGAAAGGAGCACTGACGTGCCCGTCATTGTGAATCGTCGCGGCGAGTCCTCTTTCGGTGACTCGCCCCGGGTCAACATCGTCGCGATCGCCACGATGATCGCGTCGATCGCGATCGGTGGAGTGGTCGCCGCATCGGTGGGCAACCCGATTCCGGTCGTCATCGCGGCCCTCGTCGGCTTCGTGCTCATGCAGTCGCCGAAGATCGCGCAGCAGTGGGAGCGCGGCGTCGTCCTCCGGCTCGGACGGTTCGTCGGACTGCGCGGGCCCGGATTGTTCTGGATCGTCCCGTTCGTCGATTCGGTCGCGACGTGGATCGATCAGCGGACGATCACGACGAGCTTCGCCGCCGAGCAGACGCTGACGTCGGACACCGTGCCGGTCAACGTCGACGCCGTGCTCTTCTGGATGGTGCACGACGCGCAGAAGGCGGCGCTCGAAGTGCAGGAGTACTCGCAGGCGGTGAGCTGGGCGGCGCAGACCGCGCTCCGCGACATCATCGGCCGCACGGCGCTGACCGATTTGCTGCGGGGACGCGAGAAGATCGAGCAGGAGCTGCAGCAGCTGATCGACGGCCGGTCGAATCCGTGGGGCATCACGGTGCAGTCGGTGGAGATGCGCGACGTCGTCATTCCGAGCGCGCTGCAGGACGCGATGTCGCGCGAGGCGCAGGCGGCGCGCGAGAAGCAGGCGCGCATCATCCTCGGACAGGCGGAGATGGAGATCGCGCGATCGTTTCAGGAAGCGGCGAAGTCGTATCACGACAACCCGACGGCGCTGCATCTGCGCGCGATGAACATGCTCTATGAGGGACTGAAGGAGAAGGGCGCGCTGATGCTGATTCCGAGCAGCGCCGTCGAATCGATGGGCATGGGCGGCCTGATGGGCGCGGCGGCGCTGCAGCAGCAGAGGCTCACCGGTGGCCGAGGCGACGACCAGAAAGTGGGGTAGGAGTCAGCGCGTGGTATCCTTATGGCATGCGGACTACCATTGACAAGGCAGGACGATTGGTCATTCCGGCGCCGCTGCGGCAACGTGCGGGGTTGTCGGCAGGCGCGGAAGTCGAGCTGACAGAGGACGAGCTCGGGCTGCGGCTCACGCGCGTGGCGCCAGGCCCCCGGCTGGTGAAGGTCGGCGCGCGACTCGTGGCGCGTCCCACTGCCGCGCCTGACACTCGACCGTCGATCGACGTGGCGGCGCTGATCGAGGAAGAACGGAATCGCTGGCCGTGACGACGTTTCTCGACACAAGCGTGCTGGTCGCGGGCCTGATCGATTTCGGCCCGCAGAGCGCGCCGGCGCAATCTGTGATGCACGCGGTTTCCGATCATCGCGTCGATGCGCCGGCAACCGCCTGGCACTGTTGTTTGGAATTCTTCTCGGTGTCGACCCGGCTGCCTCCGGAGTTTCGTCTCGGGCCGGCTGACGCCGCTCGGCTGCTGGATGAAGAGGTCTTCGCGCGGATGGCCGTCCACGATCTGCCGGCAGCGGATCGACAGCCGATGCTCCGCGCGATCGTGAAGGATGGCGTCATCGGCGGACGCATCTATGACGCCCACATCGGCGAAATCGCGCGCTCCGCGAACGCCGACGTCGTCATCACCGACAACCGCCGGCACTTTCTTTCGGCGCTGCGCCACGGCCTCCGCGTGGAAACGCCAGCGGAGTTCCTTGCTAGCCTGAAGAAAAAGCCCCGCTGAGATCAGCGCTGCGCCGACGTCGACGTGTTGCGCTTGACGATCGTCACCGTCACCTGGGACGGGTATTGCTTCGAGTGATGCACGACGTTGTGCGCGACGACGCCCTTCGACTCGTCGTAGTTGTTGCCGCCGGTGTTCAGGTTGCGGTCGAAGCGGGGGAAGTTGCTGCTCGAGACCTCGATCCGCAGTCGATGGCCGGCCTCGAAGTAATTGCTCGTCGTCAGCGGCTGCAGCGATACCTTGTAGACCTTGCCCGATTCCATCCACGCGAGCCCTTTGTCGTACCCGTCGCGGTAACGCATCCGCTGAATCGATTCATCGAGGTTGTAGGCGCGGCCGTCCGGGTAGACGTCGAGGACCTTGACGGTGAAGTCCGTATCCTTCGCGTCGGATGAGACGTAAAGCGTCGGGACGATCGGCCCGCTCACCTCGGTCCCGTCCCTGAACGCGTCGGACGTATATATAAGGATGTCCTCGCGCGCTTCCATCCGCCGCTGGTCGAACGCGCCTGCCTGAATCGCCGTGCCGGTGCAGCAGACGTTGCCCCCGTACGACAGCACCGGGTTCATCGGATCGTAGGTGAAGGCGTCGGGCTTGTCCGCGTCGGGCGCGTTCGCTGCGAGCGTGCCGTCGCCGGCGATCGAATTCGCTTTCCCTCCGCTCGCAAGATAGAACGTCAGCGGCTGCGCGCCGGCGGGCGGCCACGTGTCCGCAGACTGCCACTTGTTGATCCCCATCGTGAAGTAGGTGACCTTCGGGAGCGCGTCCAGGCGCGGGCTGTTTTCGCCTTTCAGGAAGCGATCGAAAAAGCTGTAGGCGATCTCGTTGTAGTCGAGGCGCGCGTCGCCCATGCTGCGCTCGCCGACGATCGTGTCGGCCGTTGCGCGCGTGTACGCGCAGTGCGCGACCGGCGCGATGATCGCCCATTGCTGATTCGCCGCATCGGGCGATGCCGTCTTCCGCACGTGGTTGTAGAGCGCGAGATTCGGCCCGACCGACACGTCGTACCACGACATGAACCAGAGGCCCGGCACGTTCAGCTTCATGTCGTCGTGATACAGGCCGCCGCGGTACCAAGCCGAATCGTTCGGGGCGCGCTGGATCATGCGTCCGCCGGTCTCCACCGGCATCGCATCCGCGAAAATGCCATGCGGCGCGTCGACCGATTTCAGGATGTCCTGCTCCGGCAGGTGCCACAGGGCCTTCGACCAGTCGACGGGCGGCAGGTGCTGCGCGAGATCGAATGATTTCGACGCGCGGATCAATTCCTCCTGCGAGGCGTTTCGCGGGAACATCGGGCGCACCTGATTCTGCTCGCCGTACAGCCAGGTGATGAACAGCATCTGCACGGCGCCGCCGCGATACCAGTTGCCCTGCTCGTAGTACTGATCGACGCGGCCGACGCCGGCGCCGAATCCCTGCACATTCATCGCGGCGTAGCCGGGATGGCCGAGCGCGGCGATGCCCATCTGGTACTCCGCCGTCGACGAACATCCCGTCGTCCCGATCCTGCCGTTCGACCACGGCTGTTTCGTCATCCAGTCGAGGGCATTGTAGCCGTCGCTCCGCGGCGCGCCGAGGATGTCGTAGTTGCCTTCGGAGAAGAAATGCCCGCGCTCGTTCTGCACGACGTAGGCGTAACCGCGTTTGACGGCGGTGAGCGCCGCGGTCATGTCGGCTGGCACGCCGTTCTGGATGTCCCAGAAGTTGAAGTTGTAAGGTGTCCGGACCCAGATGATGGGCACTTGGCCGGTCGCGTTCTTCGGACGGTAGATGTCGGTGGCGAGGCGCACGCCGTCGGGCATCGGCATCATCACCTTGCGATCGACGACGGCGACCGACTGAAGCTCGTTCTCGAGGTCCCACCGCCGCTGTTTTTCGGCGGCGGTAAGCCCGCTCTGCTGCTGCGCGTCGATCAGCGCGACGGCGCCGCACGCCGCAATCACCGTCGCAACGATGACATGACGAGCGATCGTCTTCATACGCGGATCATACGCCTGTCGTGAAAAACAAAACCCGCGAGCAACGCGAATCGCTCGCGGGTTGTCACGAATCCCCGACCCCTAAATCCTAGTACCGATAGTGTTCGGGCTTGTACGGTCCTTCCACCGGAACGCCGATGTAGTCAGCCTGATCCTTCGTGAGCTTCGTCAGCTTCACGCCGAGCTTGTCGAGGTGCAGCCGCGCGACCTCCTCGTCGAGCTTCTTCGGCAGCATGAAGACTTTCTTGCCGTATTTCCCGGCGTTCGCGTTGAGATCGAGCTGCGCGAGCACCTGATTCGTGAACGATGCCGACATCACGAAGCTCGGATGACCCGTTGCGCAGCCGAGATTCAGCAGCCGTCCTTCGGCGAGCACGAGGATGCTGTGGCCGTCGGGGAATTTCCACTCGTCGTACTGCGGCTTGATGTTGATCTTCTCGATGCCCGGGAACTTCCTCAGGCCGGCCATGTCGATCTCGTTGTCGAAGTGGCCGATGTTCCCGACGATCGCCTTGTCCTTCATCCGCTTCATGTGATCGACGGTGATGATGTTGTGGTTGCCCGTCGCGGTGATGAAGATGTCGGCGGTCTCGACGAGGTCGTCGATCGTCGCCACCTGGAAGCCTTCCATCGCCGCCTGCAGCGCGCAGATCGGATCGATCTCGGTGACGATGACGCGCGCGCCCTGCCCGCGCAACGCCTGCGCGCATCCTTTGCCAACCTCGCCGTAGCCGAACACGACGGCCACCTTTCCGCCGAGCATGACGTCGGTCGCACGCGCGAGGCCGTCGGGCAGCGAGTGGCGGCAGCCGTAGATGTTGTCGAATTTGCTCTTGGTCACCGAGTCGTTGACGTTGATGGCCGGGAAGAGCAGCGTCCCCGCTTCCATCATCTGATACAGACGATGGACGCCGGTCGTCGTTTCTTCGCTGACGCCGCGAATCGTCGACGCGATCCGCGTGTAGCGCGTCTTGTCTTTCGCCATCGACTGGCGAATCGTCTCGAGGATGACGCCCCACTCTTCGGGATCCTTGTCCGCGTCGAACGCCGGAACCTTCCCCGCTTTTTCGAACTCGACGCCCTTGTGCACCAGCAGCGTCGCGTCGCCGCCGTCGTCGACGATCAGCGTCGGCCCGCTGCCGTCGGGCCATTCGAGCGCCTGCTCCGTGCACCACCAGTACTCGTCGAGCGTCTCGCCTTTCCAGGCGTAGACCGGCGTGCCTTTCGGATCCTTTGCCGTGCCGCCCGTCTCGGGCCGGCCGACGACGACCGCCGCCGCCGCGTGGTCCTGCGTCGAAAAGATGTTGCACGACACCCAGCGAACATCCGCGCCGAGCTCGGTCAACGTCTCGATGAGAACGGCGGTTTGAATCGTCATGTGGAGCGAGCCCATGACCCGCGCGCCGGCGAGCGGTTCGGCGGCGCCGTACTGGGTGCGCAGCGCCATCAGGCCAGGCATCTCCTGTTCGGCGAGGCGGATTTCCTTGCGCCCGAACTCGGCAAGCGCCAGATCCTTCACTTTGTAGGGTTCGCGCCCCGCGGCGTTCGCGGCGGCAAAGGCGTGCATTCTTTCAGCGACTGTCGGCATTTTTACTGTCTCCTCGCGGTTGCGACGAATAACCCTGGACCTTTGGCTTTCGCATCGGGCGGCAGCGGATTCGTCATCACCTCTCCGAACCCGCTCTCGCCGAAGAGTCGGTTGATATGTTCCTCCGAAAAGCCAAGCCACGCATGGCCCATCTGCTGACGATAATTCTCCCGCTCGTGCGGCAGCATGTCGACGACGAGCAGCGCACCGCCGGGTTTGAGCACACGGGCGACCTCGCGCAGCGCGCGTTCGGGCTCCGGCACGTGATGCAGCACCATCATGAGCGTCGCGGCGTCGAGGCGCGCATCGTCGATCGGCAACGCTTCGAGGTCGCCGCGCCGCAGGTCGACGTTGTCGAACCGCTGCAGCCGCTTCTTCGCCGCCTGCAGCATCGCGGCTGACGCGTCGACGGCAACCACGTGCCGAACGAATGGCGCGATGGCGGCACTGACCTGGCCCGTGCCGCATCCGAGATCGCCGACGACCCACTCGCGCTGCGCGAACGCGGCAAACGCCGCGAGATGGAAGCGATCGCCGTACAGTTCGTCGCGCACGCGGTCCCACTGACCGGCAGATGACGAGAAGAATTCCTGCGATTTGGTGCGGCGCTCCGCCAGCGCCGCCTGCAGCCGCCGCTGATCCTGCGCGGCCGCCGGCGTCGGCCCAACCTGCTCGCGAACGAGCAGCCACAGCCGTCGCGCCGTTGCGTCCACGTCGCCGCGCGTCATCGAATAGAGGTTGCTCGTTCCTTCCGCGCGCGAGGCGACCCATCCGGCATCCAGCAGCGCCTTCAGGTGGCGGCTCACCGTCGACTGGGGGAGCTGCATGATGCCGCATAGCTGAGACACGGTCAGCTCATGCCGATCGAGCAGCAGCAGAATCCGGCTACGAGTCGTGTCGGCCAGCGATGCGAGATGGTCGAGGATCGCAGGGGCGCGGCCATTCATCCGTATAACCGGATGAAAGGATAATCCAGAACACCCCGCTCCCGCAACCCGTCTACTTCACCTATGAGCCTGTTGGTTTTCGCCTTCTTTGCCGTGCTGCTGGCGCTGCGGATCGACAGCCCCGGCGGACGCGCACTGAGCGGCGGGCTCGCGCTCGCGTTCGGCGTCTGGCTCGTATGGTCGGCCGCCGTTCACCGCCACGCCCTCGTCATGTGGCATCCGATCATCGCGCCGCGCGAACTGCTGCTGTTGGTCGGCTTGTGGTTCATCGTCAAGGGCGCCTTCCGCGTGACCTCTTAGAAGCCCGGCGAGAGGTTGAACTGGAAGATCCAACCGCGTCCCGCGCGCTGGAACGGATGTGAGAAGTCGAACTGACCGATCGCGAAGCCGAGCACGTTGACGCGGAATGTGACACCGGCACTCGAGACGCCGCGCCGCGACCCGCCGAGTATCGACGGCTTCTCTCCACGATTCCAGGCGACGCCGCCATCGGTGAACAACGCGACTTCGACCGGCACCGGACCGTACATCCGCTGCGAGGCGCCGAAGGGACGGAGCAGCGGAAATCGCAGCTCGAGATTCCCGACGAGGACGCGGCTGCCGACGAGCCGATCGAACGACGGACAGTCATTGGCCGTCGGCGTCGTCGGCACGCAGTCGGTCGCGTCGAACGTGCCGACATCATAGCCGCGCACGAGATTGGGATAGCCGAGGAACAAGGGGAACAGCCGCGGATCCTGGCCGCCGCTGCCGTACCGGCCGTAGTGGAGCACGCGGGCCGCGAACGTGTAGAACGACACCGGCATGAAGTAGCGTCGGTAGTCGGCGAGCAGGTTGGTGAAATTGATCGATCCGAACGTCGGCGCCGCCTCAAGCCGATATCGCTGTCCAGCGACCGGACTGGTCGCGCCGAAGTTCGAGGTGTCGTAGACGAGCGCCGCCGACGTGTTCCCGAGCGTCAGCGGCGACGCGAGCGACGTCGTCTCGGTGTTGTCGGCCAGCAATTGGCCCGTGTTCAGCGAGAAGAGCGTCGTCTGCACGATTTGATCGAAGGAGATCCTGGTGACGCCGCCCTGGAGCTCGACGCGCTGCGCGCGATTGAACGGATATGCCACGACTGCGGCGCCGCTCTGTTCGGTCTGGCGGAAGATGACGGTCTGATCCTGTTGGACCGGTTCGCCGCCGATGGTGCCGACCGCGCTCGCGAAGCCGCCGCTCAAGTACGGAATCTGACCCCCGATCAGCCCCCAGTTCACCCGATGCGCGGCGTTGAAGTACACCGCCTCTGCCGCCGTGTTCTTGAAGCTGAAGTCGTTGCTCAACCCGGTGCCGGAGTTGACCTGCACGACCGTCGTCAGCATGTGATCGCCGAGCATGTCGCCGAACTGGAACGCGATGCCGCCGCCGATGGCCGCGCCGTAGCGGCTGGCACCGACCGCGATGCTCGGCTGTGAAATGCCCTCGAGCGACAGCGAAGGCTTGTAGTCGGTGCTTGGATACTCCGTCGGCGCCGGCAGGCCGAACGACGCGTTGGCGAGCAGGCTCTGTACCTCACTCTGCTTCCGGTTGACCGGCGGCAGCGCCGCCGCGCTCTCGCTCGCGGACGACAAGGGCATCGCACGTTCGGTCGCATCGACCGTGTAGATGTCGTACTTGCCGCCTTCGTACACGCTGAACGCCGCGACGCCCGCCTTTGATGCCACTGAGAGCGCCGGGCTGGAGATCGTGATGCCGCTCAGTCCCGTTCCGACCTTCGTCAACTGCGTCAGGTCGCCAGACGCGATGGCGACGCGATAGAGATTGGGAATGCCGTCGCGATCAGAGATGAACAGCAGCGAGCGGCTGTCGGGCGTCCACTGCGGGTTGATGTTCTTGCCTTCGCTGAAGCCGCGAACTTCGTCGATGGCGCCGCTCTCCGGATCGATCAGCGCGAGACGATATGGGCCGATGTCGAGCGTGTCCAAACGGCTCGAGAAGCGGTCGGTCGCGAACGCGATCTTGCGGCCATCCGGCGACCAGGCGGGTTGCAGATCTGCAAAGGCGTCGTTGGTCAACCGGCGCAGCTTCGACGCGTTCAAGTCATACACGAAGAGGTCGGTCAAGCCTCGGGTCATCCCTGTGAAGCAGATCGCGTGACCGTCGGGCGCCCACGTGGGGTTGAACACTTCATCGAGATCGGAAATCGGGATCTCCTGCTGCTTCGATCCTGTTTCGGCGGAGAAGATTGCGAGCGCCGGCCGGCCGGACGCGACCGTCGCGACCGCAATGCGCTGGCTCGCCGCGTCCCAGGCGCCGGCCGAGTAGATGAACTCGATGCTCGAGAAATGCGGATCGGTGGCGGTGCTCGTCAGCTTCTGCACGACCTTGCCGGTTGCCGCATCCGCGATGAACAGGTCGATCGAGAATACGCTGCGTTCCGAGAGAAACGCGATCTGCTTGCCGTCGGGGCTGATCGCGGGACCGACGTTCAGCTCGCTGCCGATCTGGTTCGTCCCTTTGATCACCGCCTTGCCAATCTCGCTCGGCGGCGTGGTCCGCGCCAGGATTGGCGCGTACGTATCGCGAATCGACGCCTGCCAGTCGGCAGACAGCTCCTTGTTTTTCACGCCGAGCACCTTCTCGAAGGCGACGTTGTAGTCGCCCGCGGCTGCGGCGAGTGCCAGCATGCGGCGAATCACGTCGTCGCCGAACCGGCCTCCGATGTACGCCCACAGGGCCTGACCCCAGCGGTACGGGAAGTACTTGGGACTGTTGAGGTCGTCGATCGAGGGCAGCTTGTGCTTGTCATCGACTTCGCGCGCAGCGTCGCGCATCCACATGGCCGTATTCGGATCCACCGGACCGAGCGAAAGGTACTCCGCCATACCTTCGATGAACCATAGCGGTAGCCGCTCGGCACCGTTCTGTCCGGGCGGCGCATCGGGCCGCGTCGTGATGTCGAACTGAAACGCGTGGACGAGCTCGTGACCGATCACGTGATCGGTATCCGCAAGAGGGCCGCCCAAGGGCAGCACTATGCGTCGACGGAGCGGTTCGGTGACGCCGCCGGTTCCTTCGCTGAGCTCGCCGCCTATCGCATTGGTCTGCTCGAAGTCGGGATGCGAACCGTAGAGTACGAGCGGCTGGCGGCCCCGCAGTCGATGCTCGAGGATGCGCTCGAGGCGCGCGTGCCATCGTTCGGCCATACGCGCGGCGACGCTAATCCCTTCACGTTCCTCGGGGTAGTAGTAGATATCGAAGTGCTCGGTCTTCAGGATCTGAAAATCGAGTTTCCTGTATTGAACCTTGTTGCGGCCGAAGTACTGGGCCGACGCGGGCGCGGCCGCCACCATCGCGCACGCGGCGGCGAGCGTTGAAGCGCGTGCAAGAATTCGCATGCGCCGTGGTGGTGCAAGGCATGCGCCGCGCGCGCGACCGTCTTACGCGCGCCCCGACCTCATCCGTCGCGCGCGCGACCATCCGGGCTTCGCGCGCGGCGATCGCGTTTATGAATTCACTGAATGGCAGTCGAGCAGATTTCGATGCCCTTGCCGCCGTACGGCTGCGCCGCGCAGTACTCGGCGACGGCATGACGGACTTCGTCGCGCGCCGCCGCTTCGGCGTGAGCGCGTTCCGCGGAGCTGACGGCGTTCAACGCGCGGCCGGCGAGATATTTTCCGACGAGGTTCTCGATCAGTATCGTGAGGAGCTGCGGCTGATTGAACGCGGCGTACGGCTGCACGAGCGGGCTGTCGCTCGTGTGCCAGAATTGGCGCTGCATTTCGTTCGCATAGATACCGCCTGCGGGGACGGGACCGGCCTTGAAATCCATGCTCTTGATTAAGTCTTCGAGCGTGAACTTCTGGCGCTCGTGAATTTCCACTCTGAAGGTCGGCGTCTCGTTCAATCCAATGAGTGGCAGCGAGGGCGGCTGCGACAACGCTTCCTTAATCTTGTCGAGCGATACGGGCAGGTTCACTTTCGCGGACGACGAGTCCTGCTGCGGAGACGGGTCGGGATTCTGGGCATCGCCTGGCGCCGCCGCCAGGATCGCCGCAAACAGCAGAGGAATCAGTCGCATACGGATTAGACGCCGCGCGGGCTTCTGCAGCCGCGCGGATCTACATTACGCCTGTAGCACAAACGACGCCAGTACGCACAGTCGACGGCCTGCGCGAGGAGAACGAGCGAAGCGACTGCGCAACGCAAGCGAGCAGGCGCAGCCTTGAGCCCGCGTGGGCGTTGGGGCCCGCGCGAATAAGAAGAGTTCCCCGTGAGTGGTGGACAACGTCCGAGTACGAACAGGTGCGCGCGCGCGTTTCGGGGCGTAAAATGCGCAGCAGCGGGCGCCTGGAGGTCATGATGCATCAAGTGCCGAGGGAAGATCAGCTCGAGCTCGCCGCGGCGATCGCCGCAGGCGCGCGGCGGCGTCCACGGCAGGCGTTCGGCGAGTATTTCTCCGATACCGGCGGCTCCTGCGCCCTCGGCGCGGCATACGAAGGCGCGTACGCGCTGCCGCGCGATCCGCACGAGGCTCACGCCATCCGACCGCGGATGGAGCGTCTGTTCGACTGTCTGGAGAACGTCCGTCGCCGATGTCCCGAGGGATGCAACAAGCGGCTGCCGCTCAACGCCATCATCCTGCACCTCAACGACGATCATCATTGGACGCGCGAGCAGATCGTGGAATGGCTCAAGAAAGATTAGTTGCCCGAGCTGCCTGATGTCGTCGTTTACATCGAGGCGCTGACGCGGCACATCGCCGGTCAACGCCTCGAGACGATCCACCTCCTCAGTCCCTTCGTCCTCCGCTCCGTCGATCCACCTATTGACATCGTTCACGGCCGGATCGTTCGCGGCGTGCGCCGCGTCGGCAAGCGCATCGTGCTGGAGTTCGATCACGATCTTTTCCTCGTGATCCATCTGATGATCGCCGGCCGGCTTCGATGGCGCACACCGGACCAGAAGCCGGGCATCGGGCCGAAGTTGATCCTGGCGTCGTTGGATTTTCCCAACGGCACGTTGTTCTTCACGGAAGCGAGCTCGAAGAAGCGGGCGTCGATGCAGCTGGTACGCGGCGGGGCGGCGCTCCGGGCGTTGGATCCCGGCGGCATCGAGCCGCTCGATGCGAGCCTGCAAGAGTTCCACGACGCGCTGACCCGCGAGAACCACACGGTCAAACGAGCGCTGACCGATCCGCATCTGTTCAGCGGCATCGGCAACGCATACTCCGACGAGATTCTTCACGCGGCGAGGCTCTCGCCGTTGAAGCTGACGCGATCACTCACCGACGCGGAGTTCCTGCGCCTGTACGATGCGACCCGTGCGACGCTCGCGTTGTGGATCGATCGCCTTCGCAACGAGACCGGCGGCGGATTCCCGGAAAAGGTGACGGCGTTTCGCGACGCGATGGCGGTGCACGGGCGTTTCAAACAGCCGTGCCCGGTGTGCGGATCGCCGGTGCAGCGGATCGTCTACGCCGAAAACGAGTGCAACTACTGCGCGACGTGCCAGACCGCCGGGCGGCTCCTCGCCGACCGCTCCCTCTCGCGCCTGCTCAAGGGCGACTGGCCGAAATCGATTGACGATCTGAATCAATAAATGTAGATTTGTAGATGTGAAGGGCGCCTCGACGCTCTACCGCCTGCTCGGCGACGAAGCTCGCCTGCGCCTGCTGCGCGTGCTCGCCAGAGAGCGGCTGAACGTCACCGAGCTGACCGGAGTGCTCGGGCTCGCCCAATCGGGCGTGTCGCGGCATCTGGGTCTGCTGAAGGACGCCGGACTCGTCGCCGAGGAGCGCGACGGTGGCTTTACGTATTACCGCCTCGCGCCGAAGCTGCGCGACGGCGAACATGCGATCGCGCCGGTCCTGCGGGCGCAGTTCGACGAAGCCGCGGGCGACGCGTCCGTCCGAGCCGACGACGCGCGCCTTCAGGAAGTGCTGCGTCTCAGGAAGGAGAACTTCGAGGCGCACGCGAGCCCTGACGCGCGCGAGGCGCGACAGTTGGTGCCCGGACGCAGCTGGGCCGCCTGGTCGCGGGCGCTCGGGCTGCTGATGCCTGCGCTGAAGGTCGCGGATCTCGGGTGCGGCGAAGGGTACCTGACGATCGAAGCGGCGCGCTGGGCGTCGCGCGTCATCGCGGTCGATCGATCGGCGGTGGTCCTTCAGCGCGCGCGCGCGCTGGCGCATCGCCGCGGAATCAGCAACGTCATCTGGAAGAAAGGCGAGCTGGAGAAGTTGCCGATGAAGGACGCGTCGGTCGACGTCGCGATGCTGTCGCAGGCGCTGCATCACGCGCAGAATCCGGCGCGCGCCGTCGCCGAAGCGGTTCGCGTCACCACGCCGGGCGGACGCCTGCTCGTTCTCGATCTGCGCAAGCACGACGAAGAATGGGTGCGCGGCAAGCTCGGCGATCGCCGCCTCGGCTTCGACGACGAGGAACTGAATCGCCTGCTGACCGGCGCGGGCCTCTCCGACGTCAAGGTCGGCGTCGGCGCGCGCAAGAGCGGCGATCCCTTCACGGTGCTGATCGCCACGGGAACAAGAACACATGCAATCACGAAGACGCGAAGACACGAAGAAGAGGGCGACTAATCCTCGTCGTGATTTCGTGAGTTCGTGGCCAAAGGCGCTGCGATGAACTCGGACACCGCGGTAAGACTGCGCGCGCTGCTCGCCAAACGGATCCTCCTCCTCGATGGCGCGATGGGGACGATGGTGCAGCGCCATCGGCTCACGGAGTCGGACTTCCGGGGCGACCGTTTCGCGAAACACGATCGCGATGTGCGCGGCAATCTCGATCTGCTCAACCTGACGCGGCCCGAGATCATCACCGACATTCACCATCAGTATCTCGCGGCCGGCAGCGACATCATCGAGACGAACACGTTCAGCAGCAACGCGATCTCGCAATCCGATTACGGGCTCGAGACGCTCGTCTACGAGCTGAACCTCGCCGGCGCCAGGCTCGCGCGCCGCGCGGCGGACGAGTGGACGGCGAAAACGCCGGATCAGCCGCGCTTCGTCGCCGGATCGATCGGTCCAACGACGCGGATTCTGTCGATTTCGCCCGACGTCAACAACCCGTCGTACCGCAACATGACGTTCGACGATTTGTGCGCCGCGTACAGAGAACAGGCTCGCGGCCTGATCGATGGCGGCTGCGATCTGCTGCTGCTCGAGACCATCGTCGATACGCTCAACGCCAAGGCCGCCATCGTCGCGCTCGAGGAGCTGTACGTCGAACTGGGAGATCGCACGCCGGCAATCATCGACCACCGACCACCGATCACCGACAAACGACCATTGCTGATGATTTCCGTCACGATCACGGATCGCAGCGGTCGCACGCTGTCCGGGCAGACGATCGACGCCTTCTGGGTCTCCATTGCGCACGCGAGGCCGTTCAGCGTCGGCGTCAACTGTGCGCTCGGCGCCAAGGACATGCGTCCCTACGTTGCGGAGCTCGCGCGGGTGGCGGATTGTTACATCAGTTGTTACCCGAACGCCGGCCTGCCGAACGCGTTCGGCCAGTATGACGAGCTGCCTCGCGACACGGCGGCGGAGCTGCGCGACTTCGCGGAGAGCGGCTTCCTCAACATCGTCGGCGGCTGCTGCGGCACGACTCCGGATCACATCCGCGCGATCTCAAAAGCCGTGGAAGGTCTGCCGCCACGACCGGATCCCAAATCGCGAGCGAATCCTCAATCCCAAATCCCGAATCCGGCCAGGTTTGCCGGTCTTGAAGTGCTCACCATCCGGCCCGACTCGAACTTTCAGATGATCGGCGAGCGGACCAACGTGACGGGATCTTCGCGGTTCGCGCGGTTGATCCGCGGCGGCCACTACGCCGACGCCGCCGGCGTCGCGCTCGATCAAGTGCGCGGCGGCGCCAACCTGATCGACGTGAACATGGACGAGGGGATGCTCGACTCCGAGCATGCGATCACCGAGTTCCTCAACTACATCGCGACCGAGCCCGAAATCGCGCGCGTCCCCATCGTCGTCGACAGCTCGAAATGGTCGGTGATCCTCGCCGGCCTCAAGTGCGTGCAGGGCAAGCCGGTCGTCAACTCGATCAGCCTCAAGGAAGGCGAAGAAGAATTCCTGAAGAAGGCGGCGGTCGTCCGCCGCTTCGGCGCGGGCGTCGTCGTGATGGCGTTCGACGAACAGGGACAGGCGGACACGATCGAGCGCAAGGTCGAGATCTGCAAGCGCGCGTACGCGCTGCTCGTCGACAACGCCGGGTTCGATCCTGCCGACATCATCTTCGATCCGAACGTCCTTGCCGTCGCGACCGGCCTCGAGGAGCACAACGACTATGCGGTCAACTTCATCGAGGCGACGCGGCAGATCAAGGCGGCATGCCCCGGGGTGAAGATCAGCGGCGGCATCAGCAACCTATCGTTTGCGTTCCGCGGCAACGACGTCGTCCGCGAGGCAATCCATTCGGCGTTCCTGTATCACGCGATCGACGCGGGCCTCGACATGGGCATCGTCAACGCGGGACAGCTCGCCGTCTACGAGGACATCCCGAAGGATTTGCTCGAGCACGTCGAAGACATCATCTTCAACAGACGTCCGGATGCGACGGAACGGCTGGTCGAGTTTGCGGCGACGGTCAAGGGCGGCGCGAAAAAGAAAGAAGAGGATCGCGCCTGGCGCGCCGGCACGGTCGAGGCGCGGTTGTCGCATGCGCTCGTGCACGGTTTCCTCGATTTCATCGAAGCCGACGTCGAGGAGGCGCGGCAGAAATATGCGCGGCCGCTCGACGTCATCGAAGGCCCGCTGATGGACGGCATGAAGGTCGTCGGCGATCTGTTCGGGGCGGGCAAGATGTTCCTGCCGCAGGTCGTCAAAAGCGCGCGCGCGATGAAGCGGGCCGTGGCGTATTTGCAGCCGTTCATGGAGAAGGAGCGGCAGGAAGGCCGGGAAGCGCAGGAAGGGCACGAAGGCCAGGGTGCGCAGAGTGGGAAGGGCAAGATTGTGCTGGCGACGGTCAAAGGAGACGTGCACGACATCGGGAAGAACATCGTCGGCGTCGTGCTCGGCTGCAACAGCTACGAGGTCATCGATCTCGGCGTGATGGTGCCGGCCGACAAGATCCTGCAGACCGCCATCGACGAGGACGCCGACTTCGTGGGCCTGAGCGGTCTCATCACGCCGTCGCTCGACGAGATGGTGTTCGTCGCGAAGGAAATGCGCCGGCGACGGATGACGCTGCCGCTGCTGATCGGCGGCGCGACGACGAGCCGGCAGCATACGGCCGTGAAGATCGCGCCGGAATACGATCATTCGACGGTCCACGTTCTCGATGCGTCGCGCGTCGTCGACGTGGTGTCGAGTCTCCTGAGCGACGACCGCCGCCGCGCGTTCGAGCAGGAGAACCGTCAGCGTCAGGACAAGCTGCGCGAGCAGCACACCGCACGTAAGGAGCGCCCGCTCCTCTCGTACGACGCCGCGCGCGCGAACCGGTTTGCGATCGACTGGTCGCGAGAGACGATCGCCATTCCGGCGTTCCTCGGCCGGCGGATGATGCAGGCGATTCCACTCGAGGAGCTCGTCCCGTACATCGATTGGACGTTCTTCTTCGTGGCGTGGGACCTGAAAGGCCGCTTCCCCGAGATTCTCGATCACCCGCAGTACGGGAAAGCGGCGCGGGATCTCTACGCGAGCGCGCAGTTGCTGCTCGAACGCATCGTCGGCGACGAACTGCTGACCGCGAATGCCGTCTACGGCTTCTGGCCCGCGGCGAGCGTCCAAGACGACATCGTCTTGTACGACGATCCGGACCGTTCGCGTGAGCTGACGCGGCTCGTCATGCTCCGGCAGCAGGAGGCGATGGCAACGGGCCAGCCAAATCTTTCGCTCGCCGACTTCGTGGCGCCGTCAGGCGATTTCCTTGGCGCGTTCGCCGTCACGGCGGGGATCGGCGCCAGCCAGCTGGCGCGCCGATTCGAGCAGGAGCACGACGATTACAGCGCGATCCTCGTGAAGGCGCTCGCCGATCGTCTGGCGGAAGCCGGCGCCGCCTATCTGCATCGGCGCGCCCGCCACGAATGGGGCATCGACGAGGCCACGACGACGCAGGCGGAACTCATCGCGGAGAAGCACCGCGGCATCCGGCCGGCGTTCGGGTATCCGGCGTGTCCGGATCACAGCGAGAAATTCAAGCTGTTCGAACTGCTGAACGCGCGTGACGCGGGCATCGATCTCACCGAACACGCGGCGATGATGCCGGCCGCGAGCGTGAGCGGCCTCTATTTCTCGAGCCGCCAGGCCCGCTATTTCACAGTTGGACGCGTCGGCCAGGATCAAATCGCGAGCTACGCGAAGCGCAAAGGCCAGTCGATCGAGTCCGTCGAGCGCTGGCTCACGTCGAATCTCGCGTACGAATCGGCGCGGTGTTAGCTGAGCTTCTTTGAGCCGAGCGCCCGGTACCGATGGCCGCGATCTCGGAAGCCGCCTCCGGGCGTCAAATTCTGGCAGTAGCCCAATGACAGATTCCTACGGCGCTCATAGAGCTGTTTAAAGCTCTTAAGACGACATCATAAGACAATGACGAATTTGAAAGTGCATCGTTTTGACAATCGTGTGCCGGAACGAAACAATTCCAACCATCTCTCTAGTCTCCTAGTGTTTACGGCAAACTCTGGTACTTGCTCCGCCATTCTTGTGCCGGTTCTAGACATCGCCGCAGGATCGGCTGCGGCGTGACACATTCGTAAATACAACACACATTGCGAGTTAGTCGTCTGCTGCAGCATAAGGCTGGGGTGGCGGGGCTCTTGCTCTACTGTTCGCCGACATGACTCTACCGTCCACAAAAGCCATCGTAAGACAGAAAGCTGTCTGGGGCCCCAAGCGAATGCTTGCGGCAGTGGCGCTCGTGGTCTTCGGGTTCTCGACGAACTCGATGGCCGCAGGCCAGCACAACCAGCCAGCCGCGCATGCCAAGCCAGGGGTCCCCGGCGCTCAGGTCAAGAACTACAAGCTTGACGACGAGCTGACGCGCCGAGCGACATTCGGCAATCCGCTTTCGACCACCAGCGTGATTGTCGAACTGATGCCAGGCGCCCAGCTGCCCATCGAGTTCAAGAAGTTCGCTCAGGGCAACAAGCTGGACATCATCAACGGTCAGGTGCTCCAGCTGTCCAACGGACAGCTGAAGAAACTGGCCGCCTACCCGGAGATCTTCCGGGTCCACGACAACCGACCGCTGAAGACGCATAACTATCGAACGTCGATCACGGTTGGTGCGGCGTACGTCAACTACTTCCTCGGCTACACCGGCGCCGGAGTCGGCGTGGCGGTGCTCGACTCGGGCATCGCCACCTGGCACGACGACCTGACGAACAAGTCGACGAAGCTGTATCCGTATGGAAATCAGCGCGTCGCGAAATTCGTCGACTTCGTGAACGGCCGGACGCTGCCCTACGATGACAACGGCCACGGCACGCACGTCGGCGGCATCATCCTGGGCAACGGATACGACTCGCAGGGGGCGAAATCCGGAATCGCGCCCGGTGCGTCGCTGGTGTCGCTGAAGGTGCTCGACGCCAACGGTCAGGGCACGATTTCCAACATCATCGCGGCGCTGAACTGGATCATCGCCAACCGCACGACGTACAACATCCGCGTCGTGAACCTCTCGGTCGGCGCGCCGATCCGGGAGTCGTACTGGACCGACCCGCTCACCCTCGCGGTCAAGAAGGTGACGGATCTCGGCATCACCGTCGTCGCGGCGGCTGGCAATCTCGGAAAGAACGGCGCCGGTCAGCTGCAGAGGGGCGGCATCACGGCGCCGGGCAATGCGCCGTGGGTGCTGACGGTCGGCGCCTCGAGCACGATGGGCACGATCACCCGCACTGACGACACGATGGCGGCATTCAGCTCCTCCGGGCCGACCGCCGTCGACTTCGGAGCGAAACCGGATCTCGTCGCGCCTGGAACCGGCACGGTGTCGCTCGCGGCGCCGGGCAGCACGTTCTACGCGACCAAGACGCCTTACCTCCTGGCCGGCTCGCTGTCGCTCGGCGTCATGCCGTATCTCGCGCTGAGCGGCACCAGCATGGCGGCGCCGGTGGTGAGCGGCACCGTCGCGTTGATGCTGCAGGCGAATCCGAACCTGACGCCGAATCTGATCAAGGCGATTTTGCAGTACACCGCGGAGGAGTATCGGGGGTACACCTCGCTGCGACAGGGCGCCGGCTTCCTCAACACGCTTGGAGCCGTGCGCCTCGCCAAGTTCTACGCGAGCAATGCCGTCGGATCGTCGATGCCCATTCAGCCGGTGTGGAGCCGCGTCGTTCTGTGGGGCAACCACCGACTGAAGGGCGGCTACCTCAATCCGCGCGCGAACGCGTGGGCGACGAACGTCGTGTGGGGCACGGCCAAGACGCTCGGCCTCGACGGTGAGAACGTCCTCTGGGGCACGGCGTGCGGTGATGCCAGCTGTCAGAACGTCGTCTGGGGGACGAACGATTCCACGGGCGGCAATCTCGTCCAGGGATCGAATCTCGTCTGGGGCACTTCCGTCGACGCCCTTTCGAACGTCGTCTGGGGAACTAGCGTCGACGAGAACGTGGTCTGGGGCACCGACTGCGGCGGCGCCGACTGCGAAAACGTGGTGTGGGGCACCGCCGACTTGGGAAACGTCGTGTGGGGCACTGCCGACGGCAGCGAGAACGTCCTGTGGGGCACATCGAACGATGCCAACGTCGTGTGGGGGACCTCAGCGGATGACGACGTGACGTGGGGCGTCAGCGGAGACGTCGCAACGTTTGGCGACGATTCACAGGAGCCGTTGCCGAGCGTCCAGATCGAGTTCGGCGACCCGGCTCCGTTGATTGAAAGCGCTCCGACGGTTCCGATCGATCCGAGCCCAGGCATCACTTCTGTTACTAGCACGACGACCGTCTCGGTGGGAGGTATCCAGTAATGGAAAAGATGCCGTATCAGTCGGAGCTCGACATGAACGTCGTCATCCGCCCACCCATGACGGATGTCACCACAACTGACTGGCAGCACCGGCTGCCGACGCTCACGGGACACAACGTGGTGCTCCGCGAGCTGCGAACGAGCGACGCGCAGTCGCTGTTCGCGATGCTGACGACCGAAGAGGTGTCGCGGTTCATTTCGCCGCCGCCGTCGACGGTCGAAGGGTTCGAGCGCTTCATCGCCTGGACCCTCCGGATGCGGACGGCCGGCACCTACGCGTGCTTCGCCGTGACGCTGAAAGGGCACGACACGGCGATCGGAATCTTCCAGGTGCGCGAGCTCGAATCGGGGTTCGGCACGGCGGAGTGGGGATTCGCGATCGGCTCGCCCTTCTGGGGCACCGGGATCTTCGCCGACGGTGCGGATCTCGTCCTCGAGTTCGCCTTCGAAACGCTCGGCGTGCATCGGCTGGAAGCGCGCTGCGCGGTGAAGAACGGCCGCGGCAACGGAGCGCTGCGGAAGATCGGCGCGGTTCAGGAAGGCGTTTTGCGGAAGTCGTTCCTTCGCAATGGTGAGTACCTCGACCAGGTGATGTATGGCGTGATCGAGGACGATTGGCGTGCGTCACGAACGCCAGTGAGGTTGGATCGGATGGACATTCACTGAAGCGGACCAGGCGTCCGCCGCCCGCCGACAACTGCAGTCGCGGTGAGCTTCTGGGGGAGTCCGCCGCGAGCGACAAGACGAAGGACCAGAGACATTCATGGCTGTCTCTGGTCCTTTGTTTTTTGTCAGACCCGCTTCAACTTCCAGCGCCCGCGGCGGAAGACGAGCGCGGTAGAGACAGCGGTCGTCGAGAACGCCGCGGCGATCGACCAGAACACACCGGATGGCCCCAGCGCGAGCTGCCGCGCGAGGAACTGCGCCAGCGGCACAGCCAAGATCCAGAAGCCGAGCAGGTTGATGATCGTCGGTGTCCACGTATCGCCCGCGCCGTTGAACGACTGCGTTACCACAATGCCGCAGGCGTAGAAGACAAATCCGCTCGCGATGATGCGCCGCAGCCCGCGGCTCGCGACAGATGCCACCTCCGGCTCGTTCGTGAACGTCGACTCCAGGACGCCCGCCAGCGTGACGAACGTCAGTCCGACCGCGGGCGAACTCATCGTCAGCATCGACTCGGTGAGGCCGACGGTCGCAACCGCATCGGCGCCGACCCGCGACACCATTGGGACACCACGCGTGTCGAGCCGCGTGGCGAGAGATCCGGGATGCAATTGGTTCTGGCCGGGCAGACGTGTGCCCGAGCGGAGCGTCAGGCCGGAATGGCGGTCAGCGGATCAGACGCGTGGCGTTCCCTTTTCAATCTCGCGCTGCGGCGCCGACGACCATTCGCTCCACGAGCCGGCGTAGAGCTTCGCGCCTTTGAGTCCCGCGTGCTCCATCGCGAGCAGGTTGTGGCACGCCGTGACGCCGGATCCGCAATAGCACACGATCTGGTTCGACGGCACCGGGCCCAAGGTCGGCGCGAAGCGCTGCCGCAGCTCTTCGGGCGTGCGAAACAGTCCGCGCTCGTCGAGGTTCGACTGGAAGAAGTGATTCACGGCCGTCGGGATGTGCCCGGCCTGTTTGTCGAGCGGTTCGACTTCGCCGCGATAACGCTCCGGCGCGCGCGCGTCAACGAGCCGCCAATCGCTGCGCGTCGTCAGCTGTTCGACGCCGTTGACGTCGATCGTCATGTCACGCTGCGGCGTACCCGAGAACGGCCGAAACGGCCTCTGCTCCACGCCGCTCTTCGTGGGACGCTTTTCCGCTTTCCATTTCGCGAAGCCCCCATCGAGGACCGCGACCGCCGTGTGGCCCATCCACCGCAGCATCCACCACATCCGGCTGGCGTAGGTGCCGTTGTCCTGGTCGTAGGCGACGACCTGCATGCCGTCGGAGATGCCGAATCGACCGAGCGTGCTCGCGAGCGTCATGCCGTCTGGCAATGGATGACGTCCGTTCGTTCCGCTCTTCGCACCGGACAGATCGCGGTCGAGATGCGCATATACCGCGCCTGGAATGTGCGCGGACGCGTACTCGCGTTCGCCCCACGTCGCGTCGTCGAGCTTGAACCGGCAGTCGATGATGACGAACGACGATTCGTTCAGGTGTTTCGCGAGCGCGTCGGTAGAGATGAGGGTCGTAAAGGCCATCGGCGTACGATACCATCGAGGTGCTTTTTTCCCTGCCAACTGCCAACTAACATCCTGCGCAGGTCGTCTAAGTAAGCCGTTACATGCTGTCCGCCGCACTGCTCGCCGTTGCACTGTCGTCCCGCGCCGACGCGGTTCCCATTGCGGACACGCCGAATGCCGTGCGCATCAACGGCGAAGTCAGCGAAGCGGCGTGGCAGGCCGCGACGCCCATGGACGGGTTCCTCCAGCGGGAGCCGGAGGAGGGCGGACAGCCGAGCCAACGGACCGAGTTTCGCGTGGTGTACGACGCGACCACGCTGTACGTGAAGGTGCGGGCGTTCGACACGCAGGCTGACAAAATCGTGTCGTATCTCACGCGGCGCGACGCCGATTCGCCCTCCGACTGGCTGCACGTGTTCGTCGACTCCTACCACGATCGGCGGACCGCGTACGAATTCGCCGTCAATCCGTCGGGCGTGAAGATCGACCGCTACTGGTTCGACGACAACAACCGCGACGACGGATGGGATGCCGTGTGGGACGCGAAGGTCACGCGCGACGCCTCGGGCTGGACGGCGGAGTTCCACATCCCGTTTTCGCAGCTGCGCTTCAATCCCAATGGCGCGAATACGTTCGGCTTCGCCGTCGCGCGCCGCATCGGTCGTCTGAACGAAACGAGCACGTGGCCGTTGCTCGCGCGGAGCGCGACCGGTTATGTGTCGTCGTTCGGCGAGCTGAGCGGCCTCACGATGACCGCTTCGCCCAAGCGGCTCGAGATGCTGCCGTACACCGTCGCCGACTTGACGCGCCAGCGCGCCGGCGGCAATCCGCTCGTGAAGGCGTCTTCGCCGAGCGGCGCGATGGGGTTGGATCTGAAATACGCGCTGACGCCCGGACTCACGCTGACGACGACCGTCAATCCCGATTTCGGTCAGGTGGAAGCCGACCCTGCGGTCGTCAACCTGAGCGCCTTCGAGACGTTCTTCTCGGAGCGGCGTCCCTTCTTCGTCGAAGGGTCGGGCATGTTCCGATTCGATTCCGACTGCATGGACGGTCCCTGTCAGCTCTTCTACTCGCGCCGCGTCGGACGATCGCCGCAGGGTGTCGACGAGCTCCCGAGCGGCGACGACATCTACGCGCAGTCTCCGACGCAGACGACAATCCTTGGCGCGGGCAAACTGACGGGACGCGTCGGCAAATTTTCGATCGGCGCCATGTCCGCCGTGACACAGGAGGAATTCGGAACCGTGCTCGACGCGACGCACAGGTTCCGGCAGCCGATCGAGCCGCTCACGACGTATTCGATCGGCCGCGTGCGACGCGAGTTCGCCGATCAATCGTCGCTCGGCTTCATGGTCACGGCGGCGAACCGTCAATTGACCGAGACGACGAGCATCTTGCCGAGCAGCGCCTTCACCGGCGGCGTCGACTGGGACGTCCGCTTCAAATCGCGCTACAGCGTCACCGGTTACCTGGCCGGCAGCAGCGTGCGCGGCAGCGCGGACGCGATCGACGGCATCGAGGAGAACAGCCGCCACTATTTCCAGCGTCCCGACGCGACGATGCTTCATCTCGATCCGGCGGCGACTTCGCTCGCCGGCGCGAGCGGCCGCGTCGGCATCAGCAAGATTGGCGGTCAGCGCGTCCGGTTCAATTCACAGGTCGGCTTCAAGTCGCCCGGCTTCGAGCTGAACGACGTCGGATTCCTGCGGCGCGCTGACGAGCGATGGATGGCCAACTGGCTCCAGGTGCGCAGCGACGTGCCGAACCGCTGGTTCCGCAACCGCAATCTCAACTTCAACCAGTGGTCCGCCTGGAATTATTCGGGCGATCGCTTGTTCGCCGGCCAGAACGTCAACGGCAACGTGACGTTCATCAACAACTGGTCGGCCGGCGGTGGCATCAACCATCAGCCGATGGGTTTCGACGATCGATTGACCCGCGGCGGTCCGGGTGGGTTGAGGGAGGGTTACGGCAGTTTCTGGTCGTGGCTCAACTCGGACAACCGGCGGCGCGTGTCCGTCAATTACTTCCACGGGCGCGGGCGGAATGGCGTCGGCTCGTCGTTCGCCGACGACGAGATCGAACTCACCTATCGTCCGATGTCGCCGCTCACGATCACGAGCGGCGCGCGCCTGAACCGATCGATCAACGACTCACAGTGGGTAGGCAAGGTCACCGACACCCGTGATCACTATGCGTTCGCCCACATCGATCAGACGACCGTGGCGCTGACCGAGCGGGTCAACTACACGATGACGCCCAACCTCTCGATTCAAATCTACGCGGAGCCGTTCGTCTCGGCCGGCGACTACCACGGATTCAAGGAGCTCGCGGACGGACGCACCCGTGAGTACCTCCTGCGCTACTCGCCGTACGCGTACGACCTGGACGCGAACGGCAATCCGGACTTCAACGTGAAGTCGTTCCGCACGACCAACGTGCTGCGGTGGGAATACAAGCCGGGATCGACGCTGTTCGTCGTGTGGCAGCAGGCGCGCGAGAACGACGCCGTCCCCGGCGGGTTCCGGTTCGGCCGCGACGTCCGCGGCATCTTCGGCGTCACCCCGCAGAACGTCTTCCTGGTCAAACTCTCCTACTGGCTGAATTACTGAGACGACCTTCCCTTTTCTTCGTGAAAGCCGGAGCCGAAGCGATGGCGCCGATCTAAACTGCCCTCGCGCAGTCGGGCCACGAACCGTCGGCCATCAGCGGAAGGAGGCATTCATGAGAATGCGTTTGCCTCGGTGGATCGCAGCAGGCCTCTGCTTCGCGTGCGGCGCCGGCGCCGCACACGCGCAAACGGTGAAGCTCACTCCCCTCGGTCAAACCGCAGGCGAACTGGCGGCGTTCGATCGCGCGGTCCTGTTCGAAGATCCGACCGGTGTGCGGATTCTCTACGATCCCGGGCCGACCGTGTCGGCGGGCGATCCGCGGCTCGGCGCCGTGCACGTCATTCTGGTCAGCCACGGACACGGCGATCATCTCGGATCGACCCCGCAGATCGCGGCCGCGAAGAATGCGGCCGTCGTCGCGGCGCCGGACCTCGCGAGTTTCATCGGCAAGAAAATTCAGGCGATCACGGGCGCTCCAACGCCGGCATGTCCGCCGCCGCCCATCAACGCGACCGGAGTCGGCTCGAACGGGATGACCGTTCCACGGCCGACGGCCTGCACGGCACTGCTCGGCATCAGCGGTGCTCGAACGATTTCGAATGGCGGTCCCGCCATCGAGATCGCCACCGTGCCGGCGAACCACGACAGCAGCGCCGCGGCCGCCACGCTGTCGGAGCCGCTCAAGACCGAGCTCACGGCCGATGGCCTCACCGCGTACCTCGATCCGGCGAACGGCTTCGTCGTGAAGTTCACCAACGGGCTGTCGGTGTACCTCACCGGAGATACCGGGTTGACCGCCGAAATGGACACGATCATCCGGGAGTTCTATCGGCCGTCGCTGATGATCATCAACATCGGCGATCTCTTCACCACGGGACCGGAGGCTGCCGCGTTCGCGGCGACGCGGCTGGTCAGACCGCGCGCCGTCATCCCGTCTCACGTGAACGAAGCGGCGACGACAGCCGGCGTCGTGAATCCCGGGTCGCGAACGGCCCGCTTCATCGCGGCGGTTGAACGGATCGGACGCGGCGACGATCGCGGCGACGAAGGCCGCGGTCGCATCGTGGTGCACGTCCCGAAGAGCGGCATCACGATGGAGTTCGACGCGCGCGGGTCGTGCGTCAGCGGCTGCTCCTAATCGGGTCAGGGGTCAGGGGTCACAGGTCACCTCTGACCTCTATTGCTTGTAGATCGTCCCGTTCTTCATCACGAACTTCACACGGCGCAGCGCGCCGATGTCCTTCGTCGGATCGCCGTCGAATGCCGCGAGATCCGCGAAGAGTCCCTGCTTCACCTGTCCGATTTGATTGTCCATGTGCAGCACGCGCGCCGCGATCGACGTCGCGCTCTTCAGGGCCGCCGCGGGCTGCATGCCGTACGCGACCATCGCCTCGAGCTCTCGCGCGTTCTCGCCGTGTGGAAAGGTGCCGACGTCGCTGCCGTTCAGAATCGTGACGCCGGCGTCGAGGCCCGCTTTGAACGTCGCGCGCTTGCGGGTCGCGGCCGGTGAGTTCGGATCCGCCGGCGGCCACGGTCCCGCGCCAGCCGTCAGCGTCGGGCACCAGGCGACGTGATGCTCGACCATCAGCTTGAAGATTTCCGGAGTGCCGCCGTCGCCGTGCTCGATCGTCTCGGCGCCGGCGAGCGTCGCGCGCCGCATTCCTTCCGGCGTGCTCGTGTGTACAGCCACCGGCACGCCGGCGCTCTTCGCCGTTTCCACCGCCAGTTTCATCTCGTCGAGCGAGAACGTCGGATGCGCGCCCGGCAATGGTCCCCATCGATAGTCGCCGTACAGCTTGATCCAGTCGGCGCCTCTGCCGATTTGATCGCGGACGACGCGCGTCAGGCCGTCGACGCCGTCGGCTTCTTCGGCCCCCTGCGGCACGCTCCATTCGGCGACGAACTTCGGTTGATAGCTTCCCGTGGCGACGATGGCTTTCGTCGACGCGAGCACGCGCGGACCGGGCACGATGCCCTGATTCACGGCCTGCTTCAATTCGACGTCGGCGTACTGGGCCCCTTCGGTGCCGAGATCGCGCACCGTCGTGAACCCGGCCATCAGCGTTAGGTGAAGATGGTTGACGGCGCGCGCCACGCGCAGCGCGAGCCCTTCGCGCGACACTTGATCGGTCCACGACGTCTCGCTGTACGCATGCAGCAGGAGGTGCGAATGCCCCTCGACGAGGCCGGGCGTCAGCGTGGTGCCCGGCAGATCGATCACCCTCGCGCCCGCGGCGCCGGCAGCCGCGTCGGCGCCGACTGCCTCGATGCGATCGCCGCGCACGCGCACCGACCACCCGTCGTGCGCCGCGTCGCCGTCGAACACGCGCGCCGGTCTGAGAATCGTGACGGCAGCCGTTGGCGCCTGCGCCGATGGCAAGGCGATCAACAGCAGCAGTATGAGGGCCGCAAGAATCTGTCGCATGCGGCGGATTATAGTGAGAAGCGCTGCGACGTTCTGTTCTAATGCTGACTCTTTCACCCCGCGACAAGGAGATGCTCGACGGCCGCCGCGGCCCCGCCGCGCAGTTCGCCATGCAGATTCTCGTGCGCATGGCCGACGTCTACGAGGCCCGCGAGCTGATGGACATCTCGCACGCGCACATCGACAGCGCCATCTATCTCGGCGACGCGACGCTGGAATTCGCGGAGCGCCTCGCCTCGCTCGGCGCGCGCGTCGCGGTTCCGACGAGCCTCAACGTGAGCGGCGTCGACGAGTGCGGGTGGAAGGACTGGGCCGTGTCGCCGGACTGGGCGGCGAAGGCCGCGCGGCAGATGCTCGCGTACGAAAAGATGGGCGCGTCGCCCACGTGGACCTGCGCGCCGTATCAAACGGCGATGCGGCCGTCCTTCGGTCAGCAGATTGCGTGGGGCGAGTCGAACGCGATCGCCTTTGCCAATTCGGTCATCGGCGCGCGGACCGAACGGTATCCGGATCTCCTCGACATCTGCTGCGCGATCACCGGCCGCGTTCCCGCCGTCGGTCTTCATCTGACCGAGAACCGCGCCGGCCAGCTGCTGCTTCGTCTGATCGGAGTACCGGCTGCGCTGCAACAGGACGATCAATTCTTCCCGGTGCTCGGCCACCTCGTCGGAAAGCTGGCGGAGGATCGCATCCCGGTGATCGAAGGCGTCAGCGTATCGCCGACCGAGGACGACCTGAAGGCCTTCGCGGCCGCCGTCGCGTCTTCCGGCCGCGTCGCCCTGTTTCACATCGCGGGCGTCACGCCCGAGGCGCCGACGGTGGAGGCGGCATTTCACCGACGCGCTCCGGAGCAGACGATCGACATCACCGTCCGCGATCTGCAGTCGGCGCGCGCGGAGCTGACGACGACAGACGGCCGCGAACTGGATATGGTGATCCTCGGCAGTCCGCATTTTTCACTCGCGGAGTTCGAGCGGCTCGCACCGCTCGTCGCCGGTCGCCGCGCGCACCCGCGCGTGAAGTTTCTCATCACGTCGAGCCGTCTGATGAAAGAGGCGGCGCACGAGGCCGGCGTGCTGGCGCCGATCGTCGATTTCGGCGCGCGGATCACGGTCGACACGTGCATCCTCGCGTCGCCGATGCTGCCGGCCGAGATCAAGACGTTGATGACGAACTCGGCGAAATACGCGTACTACGCGCCGAGCCTGCTGGGTTCGCGCATCACCTTCGGCAGCCTGGCCGATTGCGTCCGGTCGGCGATCGAAGGACGGGTGGTGCGAGACGATTCCATATGGCAGCCGACGGTGTGATCTTCGGCCGCGCGATCGTGGCGGGCGACGCCCGTGGCGAAGCGCTCGTCACCGACGAATCGCTGTCCTTCTGGGGCGGTTACGATTTCAGGACTGGAGAGATCATCGATCGTCATCACCCGCTGGCGGGGGTTCGCGCCGCCGGCCGGATCCTCGCCGTGCCGTTCAGCAAAGGATCGTCGACGACGACCGCGGTGCTCCTCGAGTCGGTCCGCGCAGGCACCGCGCCGGCGGCCATTCTCACCACCGGCACCGATTCGTTCTTCGCGCTGGCGTCGATCGTCGCCGAGCTGATGTATGGCAAGGCGTTTCCGGTCGTCGCGCTCGCCGACGCCGACTTCGCGTCGCTCGAAACCGGCATGCATCTCGCCGTGGATCGGTCGGGCGCCATTCGGCTCATCTGAGATCGATTACGATTTTTAGAAGATGTCCAGCCGCGCACAGATCGAGAAGCTGACGGGAATCGCGAGCCGGTTCGGCGCGTTCGTCGCCGAGCGGCAGCCGTTCGCGCTCACCGACGCGCTCGACGCGTTCGAGGCGGCGCGCGGCGGGCGCGAGCCACGCACCGAGGCGGAGATCGACGTGGTCCGGCCCCTGCTTCGTCGTGAGCTCGCGCGGCGCCTCCAGGCGCGCGACGTGCCGCCCGGCCTCGCGGAGACGACGCCGCGCACGACCGCCGAACGGCGAATCGGTCAGGCGTACGCGGCGCTGCTCGACGACTGCGACGGTTTCCTGCGCCGCGCCGCCATCGAAGCGTCGCTGACGCGCGAAGAGCGCGTCGAGATTCTCCGCGGGATGGTGCTCACCCGCGCGACGGACAATCGCCTGAAGACCTTCTTCATGACCGGCGAGATCAAGTACGGCGGCGCCGGATTTCAGGGCAAGGGATTCCGATCGCTCGGCCAGGAAGCGATCTACGCCGCGGCGATCCGTCTGCGCCGCGGGGCGGCTTACCGCGCGGCCGACGGGCGCTGGAACGGCGACGTGATCGGACCCGTCATCCGCGACCTTGGCGCGACGCTCGCCATGCGATCAGCGCCGGATACCGTTCGCATGGTCCTCAATGCGCAGATGGGCAAGATCGGCGCGCCGCTCGACGGAAAGGATCTGCACATCGGCGACTTCGAGTGGGGCATCCTGCCGCCGGCGGCGCCGCTGACGACGGCGACGCTGACGATCGCCGGCATGGCCATGGCGTTCGCGCGCGACGGATCCGGACGCGTTGCCGTCTCGTTCATCGGCGAAGGGGGATCGTCGCTCGGCGAATGGCACGAAGCGATCAACCTGTGCGCCGCGCGCAAACTGCCGGCGATCTTCTGCCTCGAAAACAATCACACGGCGCTGTCGACGCCGCTCGGCGAGCAGACCGCCGCGCGGGTCTTTGCCGACAAGGCCGCCGGCTACGGCGTGCCCGGCATCACGATCGACGGGACCGATCCCGATGCGATAGCCGCGGCGTTCACCTGGGCGGCCGAGCGCGCGCGCGCGGGCGAAGGGCCGACGCTGATTGAAACCGTCTCGATGCGCATGTGCGGCCACGCGCATCACGACGACATGTTGTACCTCGGGCGCGATCCGCAGCCGTCATGGGAATACGCGCCGCTTTCCGAGCACGGATACGCGAACCGCGAGCTGTACGAATACTGGGCGGCACGCGATCCGATCGACACCTACGCGGCGAAGCTCGAAGCGGCGGGCATCGTCGAGCCGGGGGATCTCGATCGCTTCAAGCGCGAAGCCGCCGCGATGGTCGAGGAGCAGGCGCGGGCGGTCATCGAAGCGCCGTGGCCCGACGGCGCGCAGGCCGGCATCGGCGTTTTCGCGGACGAAGCGCCGCGACGCCACGTTGAAGTGCTGGATCCGGAGATCAGGTTGCGAAACGCCGAGCACGCCGAGCACGCCGAGCACGCCGAGCACGCAAAGAAAATCGATCTCTCAGCGGGCTCTGCGTTTCAGGTCGAGCAGGCTTCGGCATTCGATCCGAAAGGTCGCACGTTTCTCGAAGCCGTGATGCTCGGCGTGGGCGATGCCTTACGCGCTGATCCACGCGTGTTCGTGTACGGCGAGGACGTCGGCGGCGTGTACGGCAACGCCTTCCTGCTGCTGCGGCCTCTGTTGAAGGAGTTCGGCCACCGCATCATCAACTCGCCTCTCGCGGAAGGCGCCGTGCTCGGCGTCTGCGTCGGCGCGGCGCTCGCCGGGCAACGGCCGATCGGCGAGATCCAGTTCAACGACTTCGTCGCGACCGGGTTCAATCAGCTCGTCAACAACGCCGCGAAAATCCGGTACCGCTGGGGCGGCGCCGTGCCGATGGTCGTTCGGATGCCGTTTGGCGGCCTGCGCCATGCCGGCCCGTACCATTCGCAGAACACGGAGCCCTGGTTCTATCGCACCGCGGGACTGAAGATCGTCGTGCCGTCGACGCCGCACGACGCGCGCGCGCTCATGGCGTCGGCGGTCGCGGATCCCGATCCCGTGTTGTATTACGAGCACATCGCGCTCTATCGAGATCCGCGGATCAGGCAAGTCATTGGCGATGACCCGCCGGCGCCGATTCCTCTCGGCCGTTCGGCGCTGCGGCGCGCCGGCGGCGATCTGGTCATGATTTCTTATGGCGCATTCGTCCACGTCGGCCTGCGCGTCGCAGAGCGGCTGGCGGCCGACGGGATCGAGGCGAGCGTCCTCGATTTGCGCACCCTCGTGCCGCTCGACCGCGGCGCGGTGCTCTCGCTGGCGCGCCGCTGTCACCGGGTGCTCGTCATTCACGAGGACTCGCGCACCGGCGGCATCGGCGAAAGCATCGCGGCCACGGTGCAGGAAGAAGCCTTCGAGCATCTCGACGCGCCCGTCCGCATTGTCGGCGCCCTCGACACGCCGGTGCCCTATTCACCGCCGCTCGAGGAGTTCTATCTGCCGAGCGAGGCGCAGATCGAGCGTGCCGCGCGGCTGTTGGTGGCGTACTAGAGGACTTCTTCGGCGAATCAGTACCGCCACGGGATCGTCACGAAACACACGAACTCACGAAACACACCAAAACTTTTGATATGTTTCGTGAGTTTCGTGGCGCGCGGCTGGTCCCGTTGCGGGGATATGCCACTGAGTGCCGGGTGCAGGGTACTGGTTCGGTGAGATCGATGAAACAGCGGTGGACGCTCGCGCTCATGGGTGCGTGGCTGATGGGGACGATCGCGGTGGCGACCGTGGCGGCCGAAAACTTCTACACGATCGATCGGCTGCTGGCCGCACGCTCGAATCCGGCGTTCGCGCAGCTCGTCGACCGGCTCGGTGCCGCAGAAGCGCGCGAGCTGCTGCGCTATCTGTCGTCGGAGTTGAACCGCCTCTATTTCCAGATCTGGGACTACACGCAGATCGCGATTGGCGTCGCCGTCGTGCTGCTCCTGCGCAACACCGCGCCGGTCCGCGCGAGGTACGGCGCGGCGGCGATGCTGGCGATCGCGGGTGTTCTTCACCTGATCACACCGATGATCGTCCGCGTCGGCCGCGGCCTCGATTTCGTGCCGCGCGATCCGCAGCCGCCGGCGATGCAGCTGTTCTGGATCCTGCACGGCGGCTATACGACGCTCTCGCTGATTCAGCTCGCCGTCGGCGCTGCCGTGACGGTTGCGATCGCGCGAGCGGTCCGGCAGAACGCCATCGTCACCAGCCTTTGAGCGTCCGTGCGATCGTGAGCGTGGGAATGTTCGCGGCGGTCGTGTTCGACTTCGACGGCGTGCTGATCGACAGCGAGTCGCCGGGATTCGAATCGCATCGTCGCATTTACGAACAATGCGGCGCCGCGCTGACCGTGGAGGAGTGGTGCGGCCAGATCGGCACGTACGTCGAGGGAGAAGAGGAAGGCTGGTACCTCCGGCTGTGCGAGCGGACGACGCGGTCGCCGGAGCGCGCCGTCTACGAAGCGGAACGGCGCCGGCTGTTCGAGGAGCTCGTGCCGCGCGAGCCGATGCGCGGCATCCGCGAGCTGCTGGCGGAGCTCGATTCGGCCGGCGTGCCGCTTGCGATCGCGTCGACCGCGCCGGCCCGGTGGGTCGTGACCGCGGCGGAGCGCATCGGCGTGCGCGCGCTGTTCCGCGCGATCGTGACGGGTGACGAGGTGGCGCGGCGCAAACCGGCGCCCGACGTCTATCTCGAGGCGGCGCGGCGGCTCGGCGTCGATCCGTCGAAGACGATCGCGATAGAAGATTCGGCGCCCGGCATCGCCTCAGCTCGCGCCGCGGGGATGCAGACCGTCGTCATCCCTCACTGGCTGACCGAGCTGCACGATCTGAGCGGCGCCGATCTGCGCGTGGCGCACGCCGGAGAGCTGTCGCTCGCGCGGCTTGCGACTCTCGTGCAAAAATAAAGACACACCATGACCGACGACCACGGGTCGGCCGCCGCTGCCGCGCCGAAGCCGGGCGAAGGCGGGCCCACCGACTTCATCCGCGCCATCGTTGACGAAGATCTGGCCGCTGGAAAGCACCACGGGCGCGTCGCGACGCGCTTTCCGCCCGAGCCGAACGGATACCTGCACATCGGCCATGCGAAGTCGATCTGCCTCAACTTCGGCGTCGCCGAAGAGCGCGGCGGCACGTGCAACCTCCGCTTCGACGACACGAATCCGACGAAGGAAGACGTCGAGTACGTCGACGCCATCAAAGAGGACGTCGCGTGGCTCGGCTTCGCGTGGAACGCCGAGCTCTACGCGTCCGACTACTTCGAACGCCTCTATCAGTTCGCGGTGGGGCTGATCAAACAGGGGCACGCATACGTCGACAGCCTGAGCGCCGACAAGATTCGCCAGTACCGCGGGACGCTGACCGAGCCCGGTCGCAACAGTCCGTATCGCGACCGCCCGATCGAAGAGAACCTCGATCTGTTCACGCGCATGCGGGCGGGAGAGTTCCCCGACGGCGCGCACGTGCTTCGCGCGAAGATCGACATGGCGTCGCCGAACCTCAACATGCGCGATCCGACGCTGTACCGGATCCGCCACGCGTCGCACCACCGCACCGGCGGCGCGTGGTGCATCTATCCGATGTACGACTTCGCGCATCCGCTGTCGGACGCGATCGAGCGGATTACGCACTCGATCTGCACGCTGGAATTCGAGGATCACCGCCCGCTGTACGACTGGCTCGTCGACCGCCTCATCGAGGGAGACAAGCCGCGGCAGTACGAGTTCGCGCGCCTCAATCTCAATTACACGGTGATGAGCAAGCGCAAGCTGCTGCAGCTCGTCGAGCAGCGGTATGTGGCGGGTTGGGACGATCCGCGGATGCCGACGCTTGCCGGGCTGCGGCGGCGCGGCTACACGGCCGAATCGATCCGCGACTTCTGCAACCGCATTGGCGTGGCGAAGAAGGAGAACGTGATCGACGTCGCCCAGCTGGAGCACAGCGTGCGCGAGGATCTGAACAAGCGCGCGCCGCGCGTGATGACGGTGCTCCGTCCGATCAAGGTGGTGCTCACGAATTACCCTGAGGGGCAGGTCGAGCACCTCGACGTCATCAACAACCCCGAGGACTCGTCGGCCGGCACGCGGCAGGTGCCGTTCTCCCGCGTGCTCTACATCGAGCGCGACGATTTCATGGAGAACCCGCCGAAGAAGTTCTACCGCCTGTCGCCCGGCGGCGAGGTCCGGCTGCGCTGCGCGTACTTCATCACGTGTCGCGAAGTCGTGAAAGACGAGCGGGGCGAGATCGTCGAGCTTCGCTGCACTTACGATTCTGCCACTCGTGGCGGCGACGCGCCCGACGGCCGGCGCGTGAAGGCGACGCTGCACTGGGTATCGGCGGCGCACGCGGTTCCCGTCGAAGTGCGGCTGTACGACCGGCTGTTCTCCGTCGAGGAGCCTGAAAACGTGCCCGTAGGAAAAACGTTTCTCGACAATCTGAATCCGCGTTCACTCGAAGTGCTGCGCGGCAGCCGGGCGGAGCCGAGCGTGGCCGACTCGAGCGTCGGCGCGCGGGTGCAGTTCGAGCGCCTCGGATACTTCTGCATGGATCCCGATTCGCGCGCCGGCGCGCTGGTTTTCAATCGCACCGTCTCGTTGCGCGACACGTGGGCGAAGATCGCGCAGCGCGGCTGACCGCCGCTCTCATCTGGAACTCGTCTTGCACTTCGGCTGCCGCGTGGAATCTCGAGAACGCTGGCAAGCTCTTCAAGCGCGGCTGACCGCCGCACGAACCTCACTCGAATCCGGTGACCGCGAACGGGCGCTGGCGGAAGTGACCGCTGCGTTGAACATCGATCCGAGTTTCCTCGCTGCCGTCGCGCTGCGCGATCGAATCATTGGTGGAGAATCGATCGCGCCCTCCGGCGTCCGGGTCCCACCCGCCGCGTCGCTGGCGGCCAACATGTCGGCGCCGACCTCCGCGCGTCCGTTGGTCAGCGTGGATGGCTACGCGAAATTCGAACAGCGCGCGCGGCGGCGGCGCGTCGATCGAAAGATCGAAGCGGCGCGCACCGCCATCGCCCACGGGAAGCTGCGCGAAGCGGCGGCCGCCATCGGCGAGATCGCCGAGCTCGATCCGAATCTGCCGGAACTGACAGCGCTCACATCCGCCTTCCAGGCCGCGCGCCGAAACCGTCGTCAGCGGCACTTCGGCCCGTGGCTCGCTGCGGCCGCCGTGTTCGGCGTCCTCGTGCTCAGCGCGTCGTGGCTGCAGGACAGCCATCTGCTGTTGTCGCATCCGCTCAATGCGATTGCGGGGCTTGTCGAAACCCGTGCGCCCGAGCCGATCGTCACCGCGACCATCGACAGCGCGACGATCGAAGCGAAACCGGCCGCGCCGGTCGGGACCGCCGGCGTCGGCGACCGCGATGTCGCGCCTGTCGCCGCGGAACGTCAGACGCCGCCCGTCATTGACGCGCCAACCGAACCGCCGCCCCTGGTGCGTATACCGCCTCCGCAGCCGAGGCCGGCGCCGCCGATGGCCGAGCCCGAATCGAGCGCGGCGCCGCAGCCGCCGCCAGTCGTCGCCGCGTCGATCCCGCAGCGTCAGCCGGCGCAGGCATCCGAGCTGCGCGCTTCCGCCAACTCGCCGGTCGCGAGCGCTGTCTCCGCGAGCGCCGTCTCCACGATCGGCAACGACGAAGGCGACGTCAAACAGGCGCTGCAGCGGTATCGCAGCGCGTACGAAGGCCTCGACGCACGGCGCGCGCGCGCCGTGTGGCCGGCCGTGAACGAAGTGGCGCTCGCGCGCGCGTTCGACGGCCTGTCGTCGCAGACGCTGACGTTCGACGCGTGCGACGTGCAGCTGCGCGGCGAGGCCGCGTTGGCGACCTGCCACGGATCCGCGCGATACGTGCCGAAAGTCGGCAGCCGCGAGCCGCGGGTCGAGCCGCGCACCTGGAGCTTCACGCTTCGCAAGACCGGACCAGACTGGAAGATCGAATCCGCTAGAGCAGAACGCTGAGGACCCCTGGACCGCTCATCCTTCGACAAGCCGAGGATGAGCGGTCGTGACGAGACGAACCTATCGTCCCACCGCGTAATCGACACCGACGAACGGAGTGAACCGCGTCGTCAGGCCGCCGCTCGTCACCGGCATGCTCACGTTGCCGGCGAGCACCCACGTATCCGACAGATTCCACTTGAAGCCGGGCACGACGGTGATCATGTTGAGACCCGCTGCATCGGGCACGAGGCGGATCGTCTCGACCTGCCGGAGCGTCGGATGCGCAGCCGTCACCGTCTCGATGTGGCCGGCGCCGTCGATCCATCGTCCCAGCACCTCGCCGATGACCGTCACGCGCGGAGTCGTCGCGGCGGCGATCGCCGCGCCGTAGCTCAGCTCGCGCGCGAGACCGCCGACACTGACGCCCGCGTTCACGTGCGTCGACAGCTTGCCGCTCTCGAGCGATCCGATGGCCGACAGCTTCATCGACGTCTGACCCGCGCCAAGGAGATCTTCCTGACGGCCGGTCGGCAGCCGCACGTCGACGGCCGTCGCGAGGCCGGCGCCGTCTTCGCTGTAGAGCGTGACCTTGGTGCGCGCGACGATGTCGGCGAAGCCAATCGAGCGGGCCGTGGCGGAGGCCTGCGTGAACGTTCGCCCTCGATACGTATTCGCGCGGGTGCCGTCGAGTGAGAGATCGACCATCGGCACGGCGAATCCGACTTCCAGACGATCGGTGACGCCGACGTTTCCATAGAGCGTCGCGATGCGGGCGTCGATGTTCAGCGTGAGGCGATCGACGTCGAACGGCGCGGCCTCGTCGACGAACTGATTCGCCGTCGTGACGAGCGATCCGTTGCGGAGGGTGCGGCCGTCGAGCGACTCGAAGCGCAGCTGCTGGAACGTCAGGCCAATCGACGCCTGATGGCGTCCCGCCGTCAGCGCGCGTTCGACGAAGAACGGGCCGAAGCTCTGGGTCGCGCGCTCCACCGTGCCGAGCTCCGGGTTGAGGCGGTACAGGAATCCGCTAGACGAGGTCGCCACGGGCAGCGTCGCCAGATTGGCGAGGATCGCGCGCGAAATCGTTTCGCTCGTGGCCTCCGCTGCCGTGCGATCGCGTTCGAAGTCACCGGTCTGCACCGACTGGTTCGTCATGAGAAACGTCAGCGCGTCGGACACCGTTTGAGCCGATCCGCTCGATGCCAGCGCGACGAGCGTCAGCGTGACGCCAGCGAACCGCGCGAACCTTCCACTAATCATCGCCTTTCACCTTTTCCACGACGTCTGCGTGAATGACGCCGCTGCTGTCGGTCGGGCCGCTTCCGCTCACGGGCTGGCCGCCTTTCGCGACGTCGTCGCACGAGAGATGTTTGAACTTCGTCGACTTGTCGGTCACGACTGTTCGTCCCGAGACCGTGAACGTGAGGTTCGGACATCGTCCGCTGACGCCGGTTGCGGAACCCGAGAAGTCGGCACGCGGACCGGAGGGCTGCGGTGACGGGACCGGCGCCGGCGCAGGAGCTGGTGTCGGCGTCGGGCCCGGCGCGGGTGTCGGCGTCGGGCCTGGCGCGGGTGTCGGTGTCGGGCTCGGTGTTGGTGTCGGAGTTGGATTTGGCGTTGGTGCCGGCGCCGGCGTCGGCGTGGGTGCAGGTGTCGGCGGAGGCGGCGCAGGCGCACCGTCCTGAGCGACTGTGTAGTTCTGTCCCGCGACGTTCACTTGACCGACACGCGATCCGGCGTTGTTCACGGCCACGGTCAGCCCGACGGTTCCGCTCGAATTTCCACTCTGTCCCGATGACACCACGATCCAGTTGTTCGCGCTCGTCGCGGTCCAGTTGCAACCGCTGAGCGTCGAAAGCTCCACGGAAAGTTTGCCGCCGCCCGAGCCGATCGCATCCCTCGAACGGCTGAGCGTGAACCGGCACGGCGCCGCGGCTTGACTCAACTGCACGCTTTCTGAACCGACCGCGATCACGCCCGATCGAGCCGACGGAACAGGATTCGGCGCGACGGTGTACGCGATCGACGCGCCGCCCTGACCCTGAGCGTTGCCGTTGATCGCAATCCAACTCGCGTTCGTGTCGATCGACCAGGTGCAATCGCGTGCCGCGGCAATGGTGACGGTGCCGCTGCCGCCGCCGGCGCCAAATGACGAGGGCGCATTGCTGACGCCGATCTGGCATTTGTCTGATGAAGGCGACGTGACCGACGTTTGAGTGGAGGTGCAGGCGGCCGCGAGGCATGCCGCCGCCAGCGCAGCCAGCAGCTTTCCACCACGCATCAGGTTCACGTGACGCCCCCAATGCACGGCGCTCGCCAACGCGAACGGAAAAGTTTTTCCTCGCGCCGGCGCCGTCAGACGGCCGTGTGGCGTCCGTGCGATCGATCTGCGCGTCGTGGCGCGCTACATGGCGGGCGACGAAATCGGCGAATTCGAACAGCGACATCGTGCCGTAAAGCAGCGTCACCGTTTATCCGCTGCCGCTCGGGCGACAGCGACGCGATGGCCTTCGTCAGCTGTTGTCCGCTTGCGCGCAGGCGCTCCAGCGCCGTGTCGCGGCCGACGATGGACGGCGGCTCGAGCTGCACGATCGTTTTGATGCGCGAGGAAATCGTCGCCGGATCGAACGACTCTCTGAAGCCGGCGGGCGCGGGTCGCGCGTGCGGCGCCGACCCGAGCTGACGACTCTGTGGTGGAGAGCTTGATTATGGGGCGTGGTCGAGTAACATGAAGAGAATGAACAGGTTGTTTCCCGTGCTGGGCGTCATCGTCCTCACGGCCGCGTGCAGCGGCGACGTGGCATCGACGCCCGTCCCGACGCAGCCGGGGTCGTTCGCTCCACCGACAGTTGTCGAGACGTTTACCGGCACGGTTTCCATTCTCGGCACCGATTCGCATCCGTTCAACGTACCCGTCCCCGGCGAGGTTGACGTCACGCTGACCAGGATCGAGCCGGCGACCGACACGTCGGCGCCGCCCGCCGCCGGTACGGCGCTCACGCTCGCGATCGGATTGCCTTCGCAGACGGTGCTTGGCAGCTGCGCCACGGTGCAGAGCGTCTCCGCCACGCCGAGCTCGACGCCGCAGATCAAAGGTCACGCGCTCGCGAGCGCGTTCTGCGTGAGCGTCACCGATCCCGGCAACCTCACCGATTCGATCTCCTACACCGTGACCGTCGCCCACCCGTAGTTCGTCGCGCTCTTCGGGCTCTTCGTGCTGGCCTTTCGGCTTGGCGAGTTTCGCGGTCCGGGCGCTGAGGCGCTCTGATATACAATGCCCGTTTCCGAACCGTGGAATATCGAATCACACAGTACGACCTCGAACAGGGTGCGCTCGAGATTCAGTACATCGAGGAATATTTCGGCGAATTCCCGCGGAAGAAGACCGCGGTCGAGATCATCCGCCGCCTCAAGGGGCGCGCGCACCTCATCCTGCTCGCGACGGCGCCGCTGCCCGACGATCCCGGCAGCATCGTGCCCGTATCCTTCAAGGTGGCGCACGAGATCAAGATCCCCGAAACCGAGCCGAAGCTGATCGATCTCATGCACAGGCTGCAGGGCTTCGTGCAGTTCGACGGCCGGCGCGTCCTCTATACGTGGATCGGCGGCACCCGCCGCGACTGGCGCGGGCAGGGATTTTTTCGAGCCCTGACCGAGCAGCAGGAGCACTGGGCGATGGCGCAGGGCTTCGACGAGATCGTCGTCAAGACCAAGAACAGGTTCTACGAGATGCGCGGCACGCTCGATCATCTGCGGTTCGAGGTGGTGAAGTACGAGCGCAACGCTTCGGACAACGCCGAGTCGAAGGTCTATTTGAGCAAGAAGCTGCTGCCCGAGACCATTCACACGCACCGCAGCGCCCGCACGGTCGTCGAAGTCAAGGACTGACAACCGTTCGCGCCGCCCGCGCATCTAACCGGCGGTGATCGACACCATCCGCCAGAACATTCGGTACGCGCTGCGTCTCTGGACGCGCCGGCCGGCGTTCGCCGCCGTCGCCATCCTCACGCTCGCGCTCGGCATCGGCGTCTTCATGCCCGTGGGCCTCTTCCCGGTGCCGGGAGGGTTGCCGAACGCGGGCCCGTGATGCTGGGTGTCGCGCGTCTGAAGTCCGACGTGGCGATTGCCTCCGCGAACGCGAGCCTCGACATAGTGTCGCGCCGGCTTCAGGCGGCCGACCCGAAGGTAGAGGCCGGTCGATCGATAGAGGCGCTGCTCGCGCACGACGATCTCGTCGGCGACTCGCGCCAGCCGCTGCTGCTGCTCCGCGCATGCGTCGCGGCGGTGCTCCTCATCGCCTGCGTGAACGTCAGCAATCTGCTGCTCGCCGGCGCCGTCGATCGTCAGAGCGAGATCGCCGTGCGATCGGCGCTCGGCCCACGCGGCGCACGGTGATTGGCCAGATGCTCACCGAAGTGCTGCTGCTGTCGATTGCCGCCGCGTTGCTCGGTTTGCTGCTCGGACGCTGGCTGCTCGGAACGCTCGCGTGGCTCCAGCCGCGTCCGGTGCCGATCCCGCCCGACGTGCCGCTCGACGCCACGGTGCTGCTGTTCACGACGTTTGCCGGCGTGATGGTCGCGCTCGTCTGCGGCGTCGCGCCGGCGGCAACTGGGGCGACACGCCGTTCACGATCGACGGCCGGCCGGTTGCCGCCGGCGCGGAGCCGAGGGCGGGTCAGGACATCGTGACGCCGGACTACTTCCGCACGATGAAGATTCCGCTGCTGCAGGGACGCGATTTCGCCGACCGCGACGATCTGCAGTCGCCGCCGGTCGCCGTCATCAATCAGACGTTCGCGCGGACGATGTGGCCCGGCGAGGATCCGATCGGCAAACGAATCAGGGTGCCCGACTTCAAGATTAGCGTCGCGATCGTCGGGGTCGTCGGCGACGTGAAGCATCGATCGTCGACTGAGCCGCGCCAGCCGTAGATCTATCTCGCGCACTATCAGCTCCCGATGATCGCGGCTATCATCTGCCGATGGCCCCACAGACACCGTATTCGCAGGACCTCGGCGATCGTGAGCCGCTCGGCGCGATGCACGAAGCGGCGGAGCGGATGCGGACGCTCGCGGCGGCGTGGTCGCCGGCCGAGTTCGAGCGCAGCTACGCGCCGGGGAAATGGTCCGCGCGTCAGATCTTCATCCACCTCGCGCAGACCGAGCTCGCGTTCGGCAACCGCGCGCGCATGGCGATCGCGACGCCGAATTACACCGCGCAGCCATTCGATCAGGACAAGTGGATGGCGAAGGAGTCGTCGACCGGCGGTCGCGAGGCGTTCGAGGCGCTCGTAGCGGCGAACGCCTTCAACCGCGCGTTCTTCAAGTCGCTTTCACCGGCCGATCGCGCGGCGCCGTTCTCGCACCCCGAATTCGGCGCGCTGACGGTCGATTGGCTGGTGCACCAGATGGCGGGTCATCTCATCCACCATCTGGTGCAGCTCGAACAGATCGCTCGGACGTAGATCCGTCAGAATACGAACTTCACGCCGAATCGCGCCTGCATCGGCGCCTGCCAGCCATTGGACTGTAGGAAGCGCGGATCGGCCACGAGCGCCCCGCTCGCCTGCGAAGCCGCAATGACGCTGGCGAAGTTCACGCGGCCGGCGTAGAAGTCCGGTTCGCTGAAGTTGATGCCTGCGCCATTGTTGTACGTCACGAACGTGTTCACTGACGCGCGCTGGTTGAACAGGTTGAGCACCGTCGCGTTGAGCTGCACGCGCCGGTTCCCGCCGATCTTGAATTCATGCTGGACGTAAAAGTCGGTCTGCGTCAGCACGTCCGTGCGGCCATCGCTGCTTCGACCCAGATACTGGACCGGGAAGTTGTTAGGCGGAATCACGCTGATCTCGCGCGTGATCGGGATGCCGGTCGCCATGTACTCGTTGAACCCGACCGATGTCCCGAAGGGGAGCTGATAAATCAGTTGCACCTTGCCCTGATTCATGCGGTCGGTGGGCAGCTGACCGTAGCTGGCCGTGCCGTCCTGCTTGAACATGATGAGCGGGTAGTCGAACAGTCGGCCGACGTTCGGGCTGCTGCGGCCGTTCTCGTCCGACTCGGAGAGCCCCGGATAGTTGCCGTAATCGCGGCTCAGAAGGTAGCTGGCGCGGAAGAACCAGTTGTTGGCGTACCGTTTGTCGAACGCGAATTCGACGCCGTTGTACTGCCGCCTCGGTTTCGGCAGGTTCACCGCCGGACAGCAGAACGCCAGCGAGGTCAAACCCTCGCCCGGGTTGGCGATGATGTAGATCTCGTTCTGCTGCGCGTCGATAGAGCCGGTGTCCTCGATCCCGCGATCGAGGTGCTTGTGGACATAGCGCACGCTGACCGCCATCGTGGGGTTCAACTCGTGCTCCAGTCCGAACACGGCCTCCTGCGAGCGCATCGGTTTCAGATCCGGCTCGATGTCCTCGCCGGGCGTGGTCGACGGATGGCGGAAGTCAATTGGTCCGCGGAACAGCCGGCCGGAGCACGCCGGCGGACAGCCCGATCCGGCATCGAGCGTCGCCCAGTCGGGCGTGTCGAGCGTGTAGTAGTACTCGAGCCACTTCTCGCCGCCGAATGATCCGCGGGGCAGCTCCATCTTGAAGATGTCATAGAACAGGCCCCACGAGCCGTACGCCTTCCAGCGGCCGTCGCCGTTGACGTCGTACGCGAAGCCGACGCGCGGCCCGAGCTTGTTTCTGAATTCGAACTGGATGGGGCTGGCGGGCACGCCGGCCTCCGTCGAGTACGCGGGGACCCGTTCGCGCTCGGTGCGAATACCAGCGTTGATCGTGAACTTGTTCGACACCGTCCATGCATCCTGCGCGAACAAGCCGACCAGGTTGGTGGCGACGTTGCCCTGCGTGATGAAGCCCTGGTTCGGCAGGACGGCGTTGCTGCGCACCGAGTAGTACCCGAACGGCCCGCGCTGGCCGCCGAGGCTCTGGCCCCACCGGATCGTCACGCGATGTCCGAGTTCGCCGCTCAGGACGTCGTTGGCGCGTCGGTCGAGCTGCACGCCGAATTTCAGCTGGTGATCGCCGGCCGCGTGGCCGAACCACGTGCCGTCTGCCTGGAAGTACGATCGCGTCAGCTTGTCGTGATCGACCGCGTTGTTAGAAATGACGCTCGAGAACCCGCTGGGATGCTGCAGGGTTGCCGGTACGGCGACGCCATTGGTCCCGACGAAGTTGACGTTGCTTGTCGCCGGCCATGTGTAGCGCGACACGTTCGGCACGTTCGAGTCGCGCTGATCGTTGAGGAAGTAGCCGCCGCGCAGGCCGACGAAAAATTTCGGGCTCACCGTGTAGTCGGCAGTCGCCGACAGCAGCCAGTTCGGGAACGCCTGGGTCTTGCCGTAGTTGGTGCCTACCGCGTCCGAGCCGTCGAGCGAGGGCAGCACGCCCGTGACCTTGCTCCAGCTGTTGTCGTACGCGATGCGCGTCCGGAGCTTGTCGCCGATCTGCGCCGTCTGCGTCGCGGTAAGGTACTGGACCTGACGCTTCTGATTGACGGTAATCGTCTGGTGGTTTGCTTCCAGCGTCACGGTGCGATCGATGTTCGTCATTGCCGGCTGATAGCCAACCCAAAACCACGCGCGATCTTTGGCGATCGGTCCGCCGACGTTCGCCGCCGGCTCGAAACGGTTCCACGTGTCCTGCGGGTACGTGACGTATTCGGCGAGGTCGGTGTTGACCGGATTCAGGCGCAGCGTCGGGATACCGGTTGCCTGCGTCCCGCCGGCGTCCGCGCCGGGGAGCGGCACCGATGACGCGACGTTCTGGCCCTTGGAAATCGAATTACCCTGCCAATAAGTGAGCACGCTCCCCGAGAACCTATTCGTACCGCTCTTCGTGATCACGTTGATCACACCGCCGGTCGATCCGCCGTACTCGGCGGTGTAGCCGCTCGATTTCACCTGAACTTCTTCGACGAAGTCCGCAATGAGGTTCTTTCCCGACCTCCCGCTCACGAGGTCGGTCGTCTCCATGCCGTCGACGATGTAGCGGTTCTCGGCCGCGCTGGAGCCGTCGATCATCACCCCGCCGGATTTCGCTTCGTAATTCGCGCCGGGCGCCTGCGTCACCAGCGTCGTGAAGTCGCGGCCATGCGGCAGCAACTCGACCTGCTCCGCGCGGATATCGGTGGCGCGCGTGCTCTGCTTGACATCGATCACCGGCGAGGTCGCCGTCACCTGCACGCTCTCCGTGACACCGCCTACTGGCAGCGCGAAGTCGAGCGTCTTCACCTGGCCGAGCGCGACCAGGACATCGGGGATCGTCACCGGTCTGAACCCGCCGAGCGACGCCTTGACGTCGTACACACCGGCCTGAACCGACGGAAACCTGAATTTTCCGGTGGCATCGCACACCGTCGAGAGCGTCGCGCCGGTGGCAGCATTTCTTGCCTCCACCGTCGCACCGGGCAGCACCGCGCCGCTCGCGTCCTTCACGACGCCGTCGATGCTCCCGCGTTGCTCCTGCGCCGCTGTGGCCGACGCGCAGAGCAGGACGCCGAGCAGAACCACCAGTCGGTCTACGCGCATGTCGTCCTCCTGAACGTGTTGCAAACGTCGGCGGGGATGATACGCGGTCCCGGAAGCGGACAACGATCGAACTTGAAAAAAAAGAATGACGCGGACGGGCTGGAAGAGCGGACAAGCATGAGAACCGGAGCGGCAGGAGGGGCAGGAAAGGCAGGAGGGCAGGAAGGGCAGGAAGGGCAGGAGGGGCAGGATGGGCAGGATGGGCAGTACAGCGCGAACGAAAAAGGGCGGGAGTTTTGGCTCCCGCCCTTCCTGCCTATCCCGCCTATCCAGCCCTTAGAACGTGAATCGCAGTCCGAGTTGTCCCACGCGCTGCTCCGGCCGACGGAAGTCGCCGGAGAACGTGGTTGGCTGAAGCAGAGTCGGATCCTGCGTTCCGGATGTGGTCACGGTCGTAAGGAACGTGCCCGGGTTCACTGTGTTGAAAAGATTGAAGACTTCGCCGATCGCTTCGACGTTCGCGCGGCCGGCGAGGTGGAACACCTTCGTCACCCGGACGTTCAGCTGCTGCTGCATGTAGCCGCGGCCGCAGTTCACCGTGTCGCACGTGCCGATGTCCTTGATCGTCGTCTTGCCGGTCGCTGCGTCGAACGAATCGACCGCGAACGCGCGCGCGGGAAGATCGGTGCGCTCGCCGTCGAGATTCAGGTCGCGGCCGTCAATGATCGCGACCGGCAACGCCGTCCGGAACAGATAGAACGGTGCGACACGGAACCCGCCCTTGATCTCGAACACGGCGCTCAGGCTGATGCGGTGCCGTGCATCGGTGTCCGTCGTCGGCCCGTTCTGGACCGGATTGTCGAACGGATTGTTGGGATCGACGATGTTTGTGGCGTTCAATTGATCGACCGCCGAGCCAATCGTGCTCTTCGCCCGCGCCAGCGTGTAGGACGCCGTGAAGTCGACGCCTTTCGACAGCCGGCGGCGCGCGCTGAAAATCAGCGCATCGTAGGTGCTCTTCCCATTGCTGATCGCGGGACGGTTGCTCGCAGCGTTCGGGTTGAGCGGCGTGCCGATCGCCGCCGAGACGCGTCGCGGGTTCGACAGGCTGCCCGGCGTCCGCTGGTTCAGACGCTGGCGGACGTTGAGATCGCGTCCGAGCGAATCGACGAAGTCGATGCTGATCACCGTGTCCGCTGCCAGCTCGTGCGACCAGCCGGCATTGGTCTGCATCTGATACGGCATCTGCAGCAGCGGGTCGACCCACTGGCCGAAGAGCGGCGTCGTGACGCTCGTCACCTGGTTCTGCGCCGCGATGTTGTTCAGCGGCTGTCCCACGCGAAAGAAGGTGCCATCGGGATTTCGAATGCCCGTGGGGTTGTCGACGTTGAAGGTGTTGCCGAATCCGTGTCCGCTCGCGTCGGCTGCCGCGAAGAGCACGTTGGAATTCGTGTACCCGAAGTCGGTGTAGACGCCCCACCCGCCGCGGACGACGTCCTTGCCGTCGCCCTTCGTATCGAGCACGGCGCCGATGCGCGGCTGGAAGTTGTTCTTGTCGTTGCGTGGCGTCTCCGCGAAGTGATTCAGCACTTCAGCGACGGGCGCCGGCAGCACATTGAACTTCCCGGCCTTTGCTGCGTTGACGACGAGCACATAGTTCGGATTCAGCGACTGATCGAACTGCAATCCGTCGACGATGTCGTACCTGAGGCCGAGATTGACGGTCAGGCGATCTGATGCCCGCCAGTCGTCCTGCACGTAGCCCGCGAACTGCTTCGTCGGGATATTGGCGGACGAGTCGCCGTCGCTGATCGTCACCGTGCGAATCGGCCCGGCCAGATCGTTGGTCAGGTGTGTGTAGAACACGGCGCCCTTGCCGGTATTGAACGTGATGAACAGCTTGGGCTCGTTGATGAAGTTCGCGCCGACCTTGATGTCGTGGCCGAGGCCGCCGCGGCCCGTGACGTGCCACGAGAAATCGTCGCGGAACTGGTATTTGTGCTGCTGCGTCGTCTGCGGCGTGTTGCCGTTGGCGCCGATCGTCACGTTGTTCGGGAAGCTCTCGTTCGGCGCGGAGCTGCGCGACGAGATGAAGTTCGAGAAGTCGGCGTACTGGAAGATGAACTCGTTGAGCTTCGCCCCGCCCATCACCCAGTTGTGATTCAGGTTGATCGAGTTGAACTTGTTCGTGCTGTCGCCCCAGTTGTCGGAGGTGTTGAACCGCGCCGCGCCGTACGGCTGCGAGTTGTTGTTGTATCCGTAGCGCACCGACAAGTACTGCGCCGGGTTGAGGTTTGCGGTCACCTTCGCGGTCACGAGGTTCTCGCGATACGGAACGGCGAACACGCCGTTCTTGTCGGGGAAGAGACCCGCCGTATCGACGACCTGCGTCGTGTCCTGCTGCGTCCGCTCGACCGCGCCGAAGAAGTGCGCCCTGTCCTTTGCGATCGGGCCGCCGAAGCTGCCGCCGAACTGGTTGCGGCGGTAGTCCTGCTTGCCCGAGTTCGCCAGGACCTCGCTCTCCGACTCAGCGTTCATCGACTTGTCGCGGAAAAACTCGAAGACGCTCCCCGATGGCGTGTTCGTGCCGCTCTTGGTAACGACGTTCATCACGCCGCCGTTGCTACGGCCGTATTCCGCCTTGAAGCGCTGCGTCTGGAAGTTGAACTCCTGAATCGCCTCGAGCGGGTAGAGCTGCAGCAGGCCTCCCACGGTGTCGTCGTTGTTGTCGCCGCCGTCGATCTGATAGTTGACGTTGCGGCCGTTGCCGCCATTGATCTGCGGCGAGTACTGGGTGCTCTTGGTCGGGTCGGTGTGGAAGCCGAGGCCGACGCCGGGTACCGTCGCCGCGAGGTTCGCGAACTGGCGGCCGTTCAGCGGCAGCGTCTCGATGCGCTTCGGATCGACGATGGCGCCGACCGACGAGGCGGTGATCTCGATCAGCGGCGACGCACCGGTGACGTTCACCGTCTCAGCGACCGCCGCGACCCTCAGCGCGAAGTCGACCGTCTGCGTCTGACCGACGTTGACGTCAATGGCCTTCCTCGACACCGACGCGAAGCCCTGGAGCTCCGCCGTGACGTCGTAGATTCCGACGGGCAGCGCGTTCAGGCGGTAGATGCCTTCGGCGTCGCTGACTTCCGTGCGCGTGAAGCCGGTCGCCGCGCTCCGCGCGGTGACGGTCACGCCCGGAACGGCGCGCCCTGCGGATCGAGGACACGTCCCGTGATGTTGCCCGACGTCTGCTGTGCGTACGCGGAGATTCCGCCGAGCAGCACCGCGAGCGCTGCCCCGAATACATGCCTTGTCATCCAAGCCCTCCAACAAATTGTCGAGTCGAGTCGCCGTTTGAAATCGAACGCTGTGCTGATCGAGACGCTGTCAGCAATCGCCACGCCAGAGCTTATTGATTCGTTGACCTGACTGAAACCTCCTTTTTTCGGCGTATTTTGCGGCGGACATCCGCGGTGCCGTCGTGCGAAGCATCGCGCAATCTCCGGAATGTCGGGGATTGTAATCCAGGAAATCGGATGCGAGCACTACTGAACAGCGCGCAGCAGCCGCTCGACTTCGGCACGCTGCGGGGCGGTCGGCGGCAGACGCGCGAGGAGCTCGCGCGCCGTGGACGCGGCCTCGGCGCGGCGGCCCGCTTTCGCGAATGCGATCGCGAGATTGAACCGGGCCTCGAGCAGCCCGGGATCCGCGGATACCGCGCGCTTCAGCGATTCGATCGCGCCGCCGATATCACCCTTCGCCGCCTGCAGGATGCCGACGTTCGCGGTGATCACCGGATTGTCCGGCTCGCGGCGCTTCGCTTCGTTCAGCACGCGCTCCGCGCCGGCGAGATCGTTGGCGCGGCCGAGGCACGTGGCCAGACCGAGGTGCGCATCCGCGGTCGGCAGCCCGCCGTCGATCGCCCATTTGAATTCCTGCTCGGCGTGCGCGCAGTCGCCCTGCTGCAGGCGCGCGTATCCGAGGCGCAGGTGCGCCTGGCTGTTACTCGGATCGGCTCGCACGATTTCTTCGAGGGCCGACACCAGCGCCGCGCCCGTGAGCTCGCCGGACGTGACCTGCGCGATCCGCGCGGCCACCTCACGGCGATCCTTCGGATCGATGCGCGTGTCGGTATCGTGGCGTGGACCGTTCGCGTACCCGAGCGCGCGCAATCGCTCGAGCCCGCTCGCGTCGATCGTCCGCGACAGCGGCAGGCTCGGCGGCGAGTAGCGCGATACGCGCGTGTCGAGCTGACGGACGACCGTCGCCTGGGCCGTCGACAGGTCGACGCGCTCCCCGGCGTCCTTGACGATGTCGTACAGCTCCGCGCGCGGCGCCGCGATGAACTTCCAGTTCCCGGACCGGATCGACCGCAGCGGCGCCCAGCCGAACTCGACGAGCGGCGCGAACGACTCGGCGTACAGCTCGCGAGCCGGCAGCGCGCCGCCCAACAGCGCTGCCGAGACGTCGATGCCGTCGACGTCGGCGATCGTCGTGCCGAGTCGGCGCGCCACCGTCGGCGCGACGTCGGCCAGCGTCACGTTCTCTGCCGACCGCACGGCTGCGCTGACACCGGGACCGTTCATCACGAGCGGCACCCGCAGCGTTGTGTCGTAGACGAAGATGCTGTGCGCGTACTCGTCATGTTCGCCGAATGCTTCGCCGTGGTCGCCGGCGACGACGATCAACGTGTCGTCGCGGAGCGATCCGAGCACGTTGATTAGTCGGCCGACCTCGCGGTCTGCCGTCGCGATCTCATCGTCGTATCGATCCATCGTCGACCGTCCCGACGCCGGATCGCCGTACGGCGCATGCGGCTCGAAGAGGTGGATCCACAGAAAAAATCTTTGGGGGCTGGGGGCTGGTTGCTGAGGGCTGGGTGCTGGGGGCTGGGTGCTGGCTGCTGGTGCTACGCCGAGCCAGGCGATGGCTTCGTCGACGACCTGCGATCCCGGGCGCTCGTTCATCAGACGGCCGTCGGATCCGCGCGGCATCCGGTCGCTGTAGACGTCGAAGCCGCGGTTCAGCCCGAACTGATGATCGAGCGGAAACGCGGCGACGAACGCGGCCGTCCTGAACCCGGCGGCGTGAAGCGTCGTCGCGAGCGTCGGCACGGAACCGGACACGTGAAGGCCGTTGTCGCGCGCTCCGTGTCCGGGCGGGTAGCGGCCCGTGAGCAGCGTCGCGTGCGAGGTGAGCGTGATCGGTGCGGCGGCGTACGCGCGCTCGAAGAGCGCGCCGCCGCGCGCGAGCGCGTCGACGGTCGGCGTCCGCGCGCGCGCGTAGCCGTACGCGCCGACGTGATCGGCGCGCAGCGTGTCGATGGTGATGAGCAGCAGATTCTCTGCGCGCGCGGTCGGAGGCTGACGCGCGGCTCGCGTGCACGACGTGACGAGCAGAGCCGAAAGGGCAAGGGGCAAAGCCGAAAGGGCAAGGGGCAAAGCCGAAAGGGCAAAGGGCAAAGCCGAAAGGGCAAAGGGCAAAGGGCAAAGGGCAACGAACGCGTGTGCCCTCTGCCCTTTGCCCTTTGCCCTTTCATGGTTCACTAGCGTGCTCCGAGCGACGCGAGCAGCGCCGCGGCGGCCCGACGTTCGCGAGCGAACCGTACGGGCGCGTGCAACACGTCTCGATACACCGACGCGGCACGATCGATTTGTCCCGACTGCTGGAGGGCGATGCCGAGGTTGAGCCGAGCCTCGACGAAATCGGGCGCCGCAGCGACGGCGCGCTCCAGCCACGGGACCGCTTCGGCGGGCCGCCGCGACTCGACGAGCAGGACGCCGAGACCATTGGCCGCATCGCTGCCGCGCGCGTCCAGGTCGAGCGCGCGCCTGTACGCCTGCTCTGCGGCCGCGACGTCGCGGACCTCGCGTCTCGCGTTGCCGAGGTTCGTCCAGTAGCTCGAATTGGTTGGATCGAGCGCAGTGGCGCGTTCGAACTCGCGCACCGCGTCGGCGGGCCGGTGTTGATCGATCGCGACGAGGCCGGCGCCGTTGTGCGCGATCGGGCTCGCCGGCGCAATGGCGATGGCCGCCTCGTCTGCCCGGCGTGCTTCGTCAAGATCGCCAGCTTCGCGCGCCGTCACGGCAAGGTCGTGGAGCAGCGTGGCATCGGTCGGCCATCGGCGCGCGGCATCCCGGTAGGCGGCCAGCGCCGCTTTGATCTGCCCGGTATCTTTCAAGGCACGCGCATAGGTCGTCTGAAACACAGGACCGTCGCGGTTCTCGGAGGCGAGCCTGGACAGGATCGGCACAGCTGCGGCAGGACGATCCTCCAACAGCGAAAGCGCCTCCTCGAACTGGTTCCACCGTTCGATTGTGCGTGCCGGATTCGTCGCATTCGAGCCGACCGCAGGCTGCAGGGAGCTCGCAACGTAGCCGAGCGCTCGCAACCTCTCCTGGGTATCAGGCGCAGCGGTCGGCTTCGAGGCTTTGCCGCTCGCATGAATCGCGTCGATGCGCGCCGCCATTGCGGCGGCTGTCGCGGTTTGCGCCGGTGCGGCGTCGTGCTCTTCGTGTGGATCGTTGCGAAGGTCGTACAGCTCCGTTGCCCCTGAAGAGCGGATGGCCATCCAACGGCCATCAGTGAGCCCCCGCAGCGGGCTCCATCCTGCCACGCGCGGATACTCCGTTTCCGCGTAGATGTCAGCCACGCTGGTTCCCGGCGCGAGAAGATTCCGTCCCTTCATCTCGCCCGGCACGTCGACCGCGGCCGCTCGAAGAATCGTCGGCGCGATGTCGACGAGGCTGACCACCTCGTCGCGCGTTCCGGCGGCGAAACCACCGCGGCCGGTCAATCCGGGCCGGCCGGTCAATCCGGGCCGGCCGGTCAATCCGGGGCGGCCGGTCAATCCGGGGCGGCCGGTCAATCCGGCCGGTAAAGAGATGACCAGCGGCACACGCAGCGTCGAGTCGTAGAGCAGCATGCCGTGCGTCCGCTCGCCGTGGTCGCCGAGTCCTTCGCCGTGATCGCCGGCGACGACGATCATCGTCTCGTTTGTCAGACCGCGATCGTTCAGCCAGGTGAACACGCGCGAGATCTGCGAATCGGCGTACGCGATTTCGCCGTCGTACGCGCTCTTCGCACGTGCGCGGAATTCGGCCGGCGGGTTGTAGGGGGCGTGCGGATCGTAGAGATGGATCCATATGAAGAACGGAGCTCGTTGCTGGTTGCTGGTTGCCGGGGATTGCTCGAGCCAGGCGAGGGCGGCGTCGATCACGGCGGATGCGGGCCGTTCCGCTTCGAGACGCTCGGTCGCCCGCGGATCGCGCGGGATGCGATCGTCGTAGGTATCGAAGCCCTCGGCGAGGCCGTAGCGGCGATCGAGCACGAACGCGCCGACGAATGCAGCGGTGCGGTATCGCGCTGCTTTCAATAGTCGCGCGAGCGTCGGATGCGCGGCGCTCAGCGCATCGAGACCGTTCTCGCGAACACCGTGAGCCGTCGGGAGCAGACCGGTGAGGATCGTCGTATGCGACGGCAGCGTGAGCGGCACCGCAGTACGCGCGTTCGTGAACCGGACGCCCGAGCCCGCGAGACGATCGAGCGCCGGCGTGACGCCGGCGCCGAGGCGATCGGCGCGGAACGTATCGATCGTCACGAGCAGGACATTGGGGTGCGGCGCCGCGCGCTCGACAGCGGATCTGCCGCATGCCGCAGCGACCGCTGCGGCGATCGTCAGCAGAGCCGCACCGGCTTTCATTCGGTCGATTGTCACGTTTGATTCGACAGCTTACTTCTTCAACGTCTCCCTCAACGCCTCGAACAACACCTGCGCGGCTTCGGTGACCGCGTCCAGTGGAACCCGCTCGGCGTCGCCGTGCATCGACGCGACGGCTTCCGCGGAGACGATGGCCGGGAAGATGCCATAGCTCTTCACGCCTTTCGGGCGGAACGCGTTCGAGTCGGTGCCGTACGGGATGAGGATCGGCGAGACGAGGGCGTCGCGGTGACGGCTCTTGATGGCGGCTTCGAGGTTGCGGTAGAGCGGCGTGTCGTGAGGAGTCACGATCGGGTCGTCGGACTCGTTGATCAGTTCGAGCTTCAGCGACGGGTCGCCGAGCCGGCGGCGCACCTCCTCCATCCATTGATCTTTGGTCGTGCCCGGCAGCACACGGCAGTCGAGGCCCGCTTCGGCGACCGAGGGGATGACGTTGATCTTCGGCGGTTCGCCGACGCCGGATCGGAACCAGGTGAGCGCGATCGTCGATCGCTGAATGGCGTTGGTGAACTTGTTCTGCGCGAAGGTGCCGATGTTCGCCCGCATGACGTCGACGA